>JACDJB010000032.1_pt1 | contig 224464 bp, 190 predicted proteins | sample 7454121 | NCBI WGS metagenome assembly JACDJB01 (sample SAMN14253290, study PRJNA609438) | sludge metagenome | isolation source: sludge after 25d culture with pyrite | collected 2018-12-20
CACGGCGCAGACGGTGAACGACGGCGACACCGCCGCCTTCACGCTGACGCCTGATGCGGGCTTCGAGATCGACAACGTCGGCGGCACCTGCGGCGGCACGCTCGATACCGGCACGTCCGTCTACACCACCGCCGCGGTCACCGCGGACTGCACCGTCATCGCCGACTTCAAGGCGATCGTGGTGCCGGGCGACCCGATCATCGACGTCACTCCGGCCAGCCTCAGCGCCTCGCAGGAAACCAACCAGACCACGACCCAGACGCTCCTGATCGAGAACATCGGCGGCAGCGATCTGAACTGGGGCATCGAGGAAGGCCTGCCGCGCGGCACCGGCACCGGCACGGCCGAGCGCATGTCTCCGCGCCTCGCCACGCCGCGCCAGCCCGCACCGCGCGACTGGGCCCTGGCACCGATGGCCGAAGTCGTTCAGGACGGCGGCTTCGAGGCGGGCGATCCGAACCCGTACTGGACTTCCTTCTCGCAGAACTTCGGCTCGGTCCTGTGCGACACGTCCTGCTCGAACTCGCCCGAAAACGCCCCTCGCACGGGCAGCTGGTGGGTGTGGTTCGGCGGCATCGACGCGGCCGAACAGGGCTACGTCAGCCAGTCGGTGACGATCCCCGCCAACAGCGCAACCCTGAGCTTCTGGCTGCGGGTGCCGTTCACCAGCGGCCTGGCGGCGGACTACTTCGCCGTTTCCATCGACGGCAACGAGCTGTTCCGCGTCACTGCGGACGCTTCGGCCGCGTACCAGGCGGCCTACCAGCAGGTGACGCTGGACGTGAGCGCGTATGCCGATGGCGGCGCGCACACGCTGAGGTTCGACTCGGCCGTCGTTGGCGGCGGACCGGAGACCTCCAATTTCATGCTCGACGACGTCTCGCTCGACGCCGGCCCGCCGCCGGTCTCCGGCTGCACCGCGGGCGACATCCTGCCGTGGGCCAGCGTTGATACCGGCAGCGGCACGATTGCCGCCGGCGGCAACGCCACGGTGACGGTGACGTTCGATTCCACCGGTCTGGCGGTCGGCACCTACAGCGGCCTCCTGTGCGTCAACAGCAACGACCCGGTGAATCCGCAGGTCGAGGTGCCGGTCGAACTGACGGTGGCCCCGCCCGCCGGCGGCCTGGTCTGCTTCTCGCAGAGCCATCCCGTTGCCCAGACCTTCGACGGCACCTATGTGCGCTGGGAAGACAACACCTTCAGCGACACCGGATCGATCACGGGCTCGAACTTCAACCCGTATGGCGCCACTCAGCTTTCCTTCTTCTGGCCCAACTCCTCGACCGGAAACGCGGGCGTCGCATCGGCCACCACCGGCGGTACCTGGCTGGTGCTGAACCCGGGAGACACCGTGGGCCCGGCGTCGACCTTCAACACTGCCACCACGGGTGCCACCAACTGGCGCGCCGGAGCCGACGGCTATCTCGGCTTCCGGTTCGCCTGCTCGACCGCCAGCGCCTGCTACGGCTACGCGCACATGACCACGGTGGCACCGGATGGCTATCCGGCCGTCATCGGCGACTACTGCTTCGACAGTACCGGTGCGGCGATCACCATTCCGGGCGGCATTCCCAAGCACACGGTCACCCCGAGCGTCGGCAGCCCGAGCGGCACCATCACCCCGGACAGCCCGCAGCTTGTGGACGAGGGCACCACGGCGGCGTTCACGCTGAGCCCCGCGCTGGGCTACCACATCCTGGATGTCACCGGCACCTGCGGCGGCACCCTGGCGGGCAACACCTTCACCACGGATGCGGTGATGGCGGACTGCACGGTCGTGGCCAACTTCGAGATCAACGCGGCGGGTACCGATCCGGTCATCGGGGTCACCCCGGCGGCGGGCTTCAGCGCCTCGCAGAACACGAACATGACGACCACCGACACGCTCACCATCGGAAACAGCGGTGGCGGCGACCTGAACTGGACGATCAAGGAAGAAAACCTGCCGCGTCCGCTGTCGGCCATGCCGGTGGTGGAGCGCGTGCAGCAGGCGGCCCAGGAACTGATGGGTGCGGCGGTGCGCGGCAGCGCGCCGGCGCAGGGCGATGCGGTGAAGCTGCTCCTGCCGCAGGCTCCGGAGGCGGTGCTGCATGACAACGGTCCGCTGACCACCAACGCCGGCGCAGGCGCGGGCGGTGCCGATGCCAGCGCGCTGCAGACCGCAGTGGGCAACACCGGCTACGGCTCCAATGTCAGCGTGTCCGGCGGTTTCCGCGTCGCGGATGACTTCGCGGTTCCCGTGGGCGGCTGGATGGTCGATGCGATCACCGTATTCGCCTACCAGACCGGTTCGACCACGACCTCCACGATGAATGCAGCCAACCTGCGCATCTGGGACGGCGTGCCGGGTGCCGCGGGCAGCAACATCGTGTTCGGCGACACCACGACCAACCGCCTGGCGGCCACCGCGTTCAGCGGCATCTATCGCACGCTCGACACGGACCTCACCAACGCCGATCGCCCGATCATGTCGGTCGACATCAGCGTGGGCACTCTCCTGCCCGAGGGAACCTACTGGGTCGACTGGCAGCTCGGCGGCTCGCTGGCTTCCGGCCCGTGGGCACCGGCGGTGACGCTGTCTGGCCAGACCGGCAAGCCGGGTGCCAACGCCCTGCAGTGGGACGGCACGACCTGGGTGGCGGCAACGGATGACGGTTCGACGGCTGCGCAGGACTACCCGTTCCAGGTCAACGGAACCCCTGCGGGCGGCGCGCCGGCGTGTACCTACCTGTCGAGCATTCCGTGGCTGTCCGCCAGCCCGGCGTCCGGTACCACGGGGGCGGGTACGAGCACCGCGGTGACCATGACGTTCGATTCCACCGGTGTGGCCATCGGCAGCTACGCGGGCAACATCTGCGTGGAAAGCAATGACCCGGCCAACCCGATGGTGGCCGTGCCCGTGGCGCTGGACGTCGTGCCCGTGGGTGCCACCTTCACGGTGACCCCGAGCGTCGGTGCCGGCAACGGCGCGATCTCGCCGAGCACCGCCGTCATCGTGGACGAGAACGGCACCACCGCGTTCACGCTCACCCCGGGTGCCGGCTACCAGCTCGGCACCGTCGGCGGCACCTGCGGCGGCACCCTGGCCGGCAACGTGTTCACCACGGCTCCGGTTACGGCCGATTGCTCGGTGATTGCGAACTTCGACGCGATCTTCCCGGCACCGTACTGCAACGTCGCCTTCCCGAGCGCCGTGGAGCCGATCAGCCGCGTGGCGTTCACCGGCATCGACAACCCGAGCGATCCGACCGTGGGCGGCAGCCCGGCGCTGGAGAACTTCCTCTCCGTGACCGGCGGCGTGGTGTCGCTGGATGGTCTGTACGACATCGCGGTCGAGGGCAACACGGGCGGCAACTACACCACCAAGGTACGCGCCTACATCGACTGGAACCAGAACGGTTCGTTCGCCGATGCGGGTGAGATGTACAACCTCAGCGACCTGGTGAACTCCACCGGTGCCGACGGCAAGCAGGCGACCGGCAGCATCGTGGTTCCGGCCACGGCGGCGCTCGGTACGACCCGCATGCGCGTGATCAAGAAGTTCAATACCGCGGCCGATCCCTGCAACACGGCCGGTTACGGCCAGGCCGAGGATTACACCCTCACGGTCAACAACGACCCGCTGCCGCTGCCTGAAGCCCAGGTGTCGCCGATCTCCCTGAGCCTCACGGCGCAGGTCGGCACGTCCGACACCGGGACGCTGACGGTGAGCAACGTGGGTCCTGGCCGACTGACCTTCAACGTCACCCGCGCGCTGCCCGAAGCACAGGGCACGCCGGAGTCGATGCGCGGCGAGTCGGTGACGCGCGCCACGGTCGAGTCTCTGGCCGCACGCGCCGCCAAGCTCGGCAGCACCCTGCCGTTCGCGGTGCAGGACGACCTCATCGGTGCCTACGCCCGCGGCGGTGACCTGCCGCAGCTCGGCAACGCCATCCTGGCCAACGACCCGCTCTGCGACGTCGGCACGCCGGGCCTGGTGGTGCACGACGGCAACGGCGCGCCGGACAACGGCTACGGCTGGAATGCGTCCGCGGGTACCGATGCCAAGATCGTGGACAAGTTCACCCCGTCCGCGTATCCGGCCAGCTACAGCACGGTCTGCGTCTCGCTTCTGACCAATGCCGGGCTGACCAGCGCGCCGGTGCAGGTGGTGGTGTTCGCCGATGACGGTGCCGGTGGTGCGCCGGGTACCGAGCTGGGTCGCGTCAGCGCCACGGCCAACAACATCAGCAGCGCACTGGATCAGTCGTTCCAGGCGATCGACATCTCCGGCATGGGGCTGAACATCGCCAGCGGCAGCGTCTACATCGGCCTGGAGTGGAATGCCGAGACGGTCAGCGGGCTGTATCTGGCTTCGGACGAAACCACGGCGGTCGATGCCGGCGGCTATTCGTACAGCGGCGGTGCCTGGGGCGCGACGGCGGACGGTTTCCCGGACTACAAGTCGATGTTCATCCGCGCGATCGAAGTGGCGGCAGGCCCGCCGGGCACCGGCTGCGGTTCGCCGAGCGCCATCTCGTGGCTGTCGGCGGCACCGCTGAGCGGCACCATCAACGGCCCGGGCAGCGTGGCGGTCACGGTCACGGCGAATGCGGCGAGTCTCGCGGTGGGAACCCACCAGGCCCTGCTGTGCGTCAACACCAACGACTTGGCTGCGCCGCAGTTCGAGATTCCGGTGACCTTCACGGTGACCCCGCTGCCGCCGGCGATCTTCTCCGATGGCTTCGAGGGCGATGATCCGCCGGTCGATCCGAACATCGTGACGGGCATGATCAACCTGCCCGTCGCGCTGGGCGATGGCGACGGTCTCACGATGGACTTCGCCGCCGGCCTCTGGGGCACCTACGACCCGGGTCGCAGTGACAACGTCAATCTGTATGACTACGGCGACGGTACCTTGTCCGTCTACTGGTACGGCGACGTGTTCACGGGCGTGGGCGGCGTGGTCGATGGCGGTGGCACCGAGTTCGCCGTGCTCGGCAGCGGTGCCACGGTGGGCCCCGCGTCCACCATCAGCGCCGCGTCCCTGAAGCTGGTGAATTGGGTCGGCGGAGTCGATGGTTACCTCGGCTTTGCTTTCATCAACTCCTCCACCAGCCAGGTGAACTACGGCTACATCAGAATGACGACCGTCTCGCCCGGCGGCCTGCCCGCGCAGGTGCTGGAATACGGCTACAACAGCGCCGGTGCCGCGATCACGATTCCCTGATCGGCACCCGACAGGCAACACCTTTCGAGGCCTCCCTTCCGGGAGGCCTCTTTTTTGGTGCGAAAGCCTGAATTGCCCGGAGCGCGGGCGGCCTCACCCGCGTCGCGTTGCCGCCGCCCGAGGTGCCGGGTCGAATTCGAGCAGGACGGAGCCCGCGCAGCGGATCCCGCCGGAATCCTGTCGCAATCGGCTCATGGCCAGTGCCGGCCATGTCGCGACCGGACCATGCCGCGACGGATACCCGTCGCGATGGCCCCAGGCCACGACCGATCCCCGCCGCGTCGCGACGGCAGGGCAGCCCGCGCCGTCATCCCGCAATCGCGCAGCGATGTCCGGGATCCATCCTGATCTGCGTTGAATCCGGAAAGTGCCGGGTCGCCGAAGCGCGGCCTTGCGCCGGCTCAGCCCTCGCCCATGCGCGCGGGCAGTTCCACGGCGTGCTGCACTTCGTCGACCAGGCTGCGCAGCGTCCGCTCCAGCAGCCGGCTGTCATCGATGACCAGCGCGCGGCCGGCCTGCAGGTCCATCGCCAGCGCCTCGGGCGAGGACTCGCGCAGCCGCACGCCGTTGCGGTTCACGAACAGGCCGTGGCCGGTGTAGGGGCTGGTCCAGCAAAGCTTGCCGCGTTCCATCTCGAATTCTCCCGCCTGCATGGCGCGGAACTCGATCCAGGTGCCGACCGGCAGCGAGCGCACCAGGCCGAGGGTGTCGGCATCCGGCTCGGGGCGGGTGGAAAGCTCATCGGTGAGGGATTCGCGCCACTGCGCGCTGAAGTCCGCCTGCGCCAGGCTCGGATCGGCCTCGTACATCACATCGGGCGCATCGTCGCCGCGCATCTGGGTGTCCAGGTAGTCCTGCAGTCGCGCGACCAGGGACTGGATCTCGCTCTCGTACTGCGTGACGCCGGTCAGGCCCTGGCGAAGCTGGTCGGGCAGGGACTCGCGCGCGCGGGCGAGGCGGACCGGGTCGGTGCGCAAGGCGCTGGGATCATCGGCCCACAACAGTTCTTCGACGAACGCGATCGCCTCGCCAAACGCCGCGCTGGTTTCGCCCTGCCGCAGCCAGAGCAGCGCCAGATGATTGGACCACGGCCCGCGCAGCAGCTGGCGTACCCACGGGATCGGCTCGTGTCGTTCGAGCTCGTGCTCGAACAGGGTGGCAACGCGGTTGCGCGCCAGCGTGAGGCGCTCGCGCCCGAGCACCGTTTCGATGGCGCGCTGCTCGGCGATGTCGGCGCGGCGACGGTGCGCGTCCTCGAACTGGCGCAGCGCGTCGATGCCGCCGGCGAATTCGATCGGCTGGCCGCTGGCGTGGTGCGAGGCGAGCTTCTCGACGATCACGGCGACCTGCTTGATCAGGTTTTCGCCGGCGTCGGCGGCGGGACACCAGCCGATCGCGGCCGTCGCCAGCTCGTCCAGAAGCTCGCGCGCCGGGTGACTCTCGGCGTGGAGCAGCCCCGGATCGGCCAGCGCCGTGCGCAGGAACGGGACGTGCAGGCGCGACAGCAGACGCTGCATCGGTCCCGGAAGATTCGGGTCGCTGCGCACGCGCGCGAACAGCAGACTGACGAGGTCGATGATGTCCTCGTGCTCGCTGGAAAGCACCGCGCTCTCCTGGCCGCTCACAAGGCGCGCCGAGGTGACCAGGTGGGCCTTGAAGATCAGCGGATCGCCTTCGAAGGTCCAAAGCCGGTCGAGCGCGACGTCAAGTGCGCCGACGCTCAGCGGCTGCGCTTCGGCATCCGTGCCGGCGGCCGGCTCGCCGGCACGGATGCCGGCATCGGCGGCCGCCATCGCGCGGGCGCGCAGCAGCCGGTGCAGTTCGCGCAGGCGCGCGTCGTTGCCGTCCGGCACGGTGCCCGGCGGCCGGGGTGCCGGCCGCGACGCGGGAACCGGCGGCGCGCCCGGCTCCGGGATGCGGTGGCGCGCGCTGCGCCGCGCCGGTCGGGGGATGCGCGGGTGCGCCGAAGGTTCGCTCTCGGACAGGTCCGGCAGGATGCCGCCCTCGGCCAGAATGCGGTTGAGGCGGGAATAGAGGCCCGGAAGGGCGCGCAGGACGTGCTGGCCGAAGAGGCCGAACGTGATCAGGCGGATTTCGATGTGGAGTTCGAGCGGCTCGATGGCCGCGCGGAACAGGCGGCTCAGGCCGCGCGGCGAAATCGCGCTGTCCTGCGGATTCACGGGAGCGGCAACGCCCGACAGGTCGGCCAACCGGGCCAGCAGCACCTCCAGCGGGCGCGCCAGGCGTTCGGACAGGCGTTGGACAAGGCTCTCCAGGGCCATCGTCTCTTCCTGCTCGTCCTTGTCCACCAGGCGCAGCGGTCCGGTCAGGATGCCAGCCTGCGGTGCCGTGTCGCTGGAAACCAGCAGGATGTCAGCCGCTTCGAGGAAGCCGGTCTCCACCTGCACCCGCTCGCTGCGCAGCACCCGCAGCGCGTCGAAGTAGATCTGCTGCTGCGCACTCGAGCGGCTGCGCCCGGCGAGGTCGAAAAGGTGCGCGTCCAGTTCGTCCAGCAGATCGTGAAGCGGCTGCGCCAGATGCTCCTGGATCTGTTCGCGCAGGCGCGTCGGGAGGATGGCGCGAGCGTCGGCGGCGGTCATCTGGCGCTGTCGTCCGCGCTTCCGGGCGGCAGCATCAGCGCTTCGCTCGCGAGCATGACCGGGATGCCCTCGTTGATGCGATAGACCCGATCCGCATTCGCCGTGATGAGCGCGGCGCGAAGTGCCTCGCGCGCGGCGCTGCCGTCGTCGCGGTGCGCCGTGCCTGCGGAGATCGCCAGATTCACCGCGGCCAGCCGCTGCGGGTCCAGCTCGCGCAGCGCCTGCCCGGAGGCCGGACAGCGCAGGATTTCGACAAGTCGGGGGTCGAGGGCCAAGGCCGGAACTCCAGGAACTGCGCAAGGATTCTGTCAGCGCGGTGCAGACACTACAATACGCGCTCGACTCGCCACGGACCAATTGGATGAGCCAGACGTTGCTGCAAGCGCAGGTGGGCCTGGTGATGGGCTCGCGTTCGGACTGGGAAACGATGTGCCATGCCGCCGCGCAGCTCGAAGCGCTGGACATCGCCTTCGAGCGCGAAGTGGTGTCGGCCCATCGCACGCCCGAGCGCCTGTTCGAGTACGCCCGCACGGCGCGCGAGCGCGGCCTGAAGGCGATCATCGCAGGTGCCGGCGGTGCCGCCCACCTGCCGGGAATGCTGGCCTCGCTGACGCCGCTGCCTGTGCTCGGCGTGCCGGTGCAGTCGCGGGTGCTCAATGGGATGGACTCGCTGCTTTCCATCGTGCAGATGCCGGCCGGCGTGCCGGTCGCCACCTTCGCCATCGGTCGCGCCGGAGCCGTCAACGCGGCGCTGTTCGCCGCCGCGCTTCTGGCCGCGGGCGATGCGCGCGTGCGCGAGGCGCTCGATGCGTTCCGCGCGGCGCAGACGGCGCGGGTGCGCGCGCACCCGGATCCGGCGCACTCATGACCCACGCGGGCGCAGCCTCCACCGTCGGCATCCTGGGCGGCGGCCAGCTGGCGCGCATGATGGTGCTGGCCGGGCTGCCGCTGGGGCTGCGCTTTGCGCTGCTCGATCCCGCGCCCGACGCCTGTGCCGGGCAGGCCGCACCGCTGCGCGCGGCGGCCTGGGACGATGCGGACGCCCTGGCGCGGTTCGCCGACGGCATCGACCTTGCCACCTTCGACTTCGAGAACGTGCCTGCCGCCAGCCTCGACCTGCTGGCCGCGCGGGTGCCCGCGCATCCCGGGCGCGACGCGCTGGCCACGGCGCAGGATCGGCTCGTGGAAAAAACCCGCTTCAATGCGCTGGGCATCCCCACGCCCGGCTTCATGGCGGTGGATGATCGCGCCGGGCTAGCCGCCGCCGCGCGTTCGCTCGGCCTTCCCGCCATCCTCAAGACCCGTCGCTTCGGCTACGACGGCAAGGGCCAGTTCCGCCTGCGCGGCGAAGCCGACCTCGATGCCGCCTGGGCCGCGCTGGGCGATCAGGCAGCGTCGGTCGGCCTCATCCTCGAAGCTTTCGTGCCGTTTCGCCGCGAGCTGTCCGTGGTCGCGGTGCGGGCGCGGTCCGGCGAATTCGCCGCCTGGCCGATCACCGAGAACTGGCATGTCGACGGCGTGCTCTCGGCCAGCCTGGCGCCGGCCGAGGTTTCGCCGGGGCAGGAGGCCGAGGCCATCGGCCACGCCCGCCGCCTGGCCGAATCGCTCGGCTACGTCGGCGTGTTCGCACTGGAGCTGTTCGATGCGGGCGAGCGCCTGCTCGCCAACGAGATGGCTCCGCGCGTGCACAATTCCGGACACTGGACGATCGAAGGCGCGCGCACCTCGCAGTTCGAAAACCACCTGCGCGCCGTGCTCGGCTGGCCGCTGGGCGATACCGGCGCGCGCGGGGTGTCGTGCCTGCTGAACTTCCTCGGCCGGATGCCGGATGCGGGGACCGCGCTCGCCGTGCCGGGCCTGCACCTGCACGACTACGGCAAGGTGCCGCGCGCCGGGCGCAAGGTCGGCCATGCGACGCTGTGCGCGTCGTCGCCAGCCGAGCTTGCCGATCGCCTGGAGCACGCCGGGCGCGCGCTGGATCGCGCCGCGCAGGTGGCACCGGTGCTGGCGCGACTGCGCCACGCGCCATAGCGCCGGCATCGGCGCGCGCGGCGCGATCCATACGCCCATGTCTTGATGCGCCACGACGTGCGGGGCGCAGAACCGCGCTGCTAAACTGGGTGGTGCTGTCCAGCAGCAGGCGCGCCGAAGCGGGCCGCGCCAGCGTTCCAATCTCTTTCCAGAGGCACTCGCCCATGAACACTGCAACCCAGGCCGCCGCCGGCATCCCGACGGTGAAGCTCCTGATCGACGGCGCGTTCGTCGATTCCCGCACCTCCGAATGGCGCGATGTCGTCAATCCGGCCACCCAGGACGTGCTGGCGCGCGTGCCCTTCGCCACGACGGCGGAGGTGGATGCGGCGGTGGCCGCGGCCAAGGAAGCCTTCAAGACCTGGCGCAAGACCCCGATCAGCACGCGGGCGCGCATCTTCCTCAAGTACCAGCAGTTGATCCGCGAACACATGCAGGAGCTCGCGGCGATCCTCACCGCCGAGCAGGGCAAGACCCTGCCCGATGCCGAGGGCGACGTGTTCCGCGGGCTGGAAGTGGTGGAGCACGCCGCCGGCATCGGCAACCTGCAGTTGGGCGAACTGGCCAACAACGTCGCCAACGGCGTGGACACCTACACCCTGCTGCAGCCGCTGGGCGTGTGCGCCGGCATCACCCCGTTCAACTTCCCCGCGATGATCCCGCTGTGGATGTTCCCGATGGCGATCGCCACCGGCAACACCTTCGTGCTCAAGCCCTCCGAACAGGACCCGATGGTGACCATGCGCCTGGTCGAACTGGCGCTGGAAGCCGGCATCCCCAAGGGCGTGCTCAACGTGGTGCACGGTGGCCCGGACGTGGTCAACGCGATCTGCGACCACCCCGACATCAAGGCCGTTTCCTTCGTCGGCTCCACGAAAGTGGGCACGCACGTCTACCAGCGCGCCTCGCTCGCCGGCAAGCGCGCGCAGTGCATGATGGGTGCCAAGAACCACGCCGTGGTGCTGCCCGACGCCAACAAGGAGCAGTCCCTCAACGCCATGGTGGGCGCGGCCTTCGGTGCCGCCGGCCAGCGCTGCATGGCGGCCTCGACCCTGGTGCTGGTGGGCGAGGCGCGCAGCTGGATTCCCGCGCTGGTGGAAAAGGCCAGGGCGCTCAAGGTCAATGCCGGCACCGAGGCCGGTACGGATGTCGGCCCGGTGATTTCCTGCACCGCCCGTTCGCGCATCGAGGGCATGATCGCCTCGGGTGTCGACGAGGGCGCGCGGCTGGTGCTCGACGGGCGCAACCCGGCCATTCCCGGTTTCGAGAAGGGCAACTTCGTCGGTCCGACCATCTTCGCCGGCGTGAAGCCGGGGATGCGCATCTATGACGAGGAAATCTTCGGGCCGGTGCTGGTGATCCTCGAAGTGGACACGCTGGATGACGCCATCGCGCTGGTCAACGCCAATCCCAACGGCAACGGCACCGCGGTGTTCACCCAGTCCGGCTGGGCCGCACGCAGGTTCCAGGAAGAGATCGACGTCGGCCAGGTCGGCATCAACCTGCCGATCCCGGTGCCGGTGCCGTACTTTTCTTTTACCGGCTCGCGCGCCTCCAAGCTCGGCGATCTTGGCCCCTACGGCAAGCAGGTCGTGGCCTTCTACACCCAGACCAAGACCGTGATCGCGCGCTGGTTCGACGAAGAAACCGCCGCGCACGGCGTCAACACCACCATTTCGCTGAAGTGAATCCGCGCTCTCCATACCTGCACCCTCTCCCCCGCCCGCGGGGGAGAGGGCTGGGGTGAGGGGGAGCCTTCGCATCATCCGGGGCATCCCCACCGTCCTCCCGGCGAAGGCTGGGATGACGGGCCGGGAAGCCCCCTCACCCTGACCCTCCGTCGCCGACGGGGGAGAGGGACCACGACGAAGACGCACATGAATCTGGAATTGAACGAAGAACAGCAGGCCTTCCGCGACGCCGCGCGCGAGTTCGCGCAGGCGCGCATGGCACCGTTTGCGGCGCAGTGGGATGCCGAGCACCACTTCCCGCGCGACGTGATCGCGGCCGGCGGCGAGCTGGGCTTCTGCGGCCTCTACGCCAATCCCGACATCGGCGGCCTGGGCGTCTCGCGCCTGTCGGCCGCGATGGTGTTCGAGGAGCTGGCCGCGGCCTGCCCGTCGACCGCCGCCTATTTCACCATCCACAACATGGCCACCTGGATGCTGGGCCAGTGGGGCACGGCCGAGGTCAAGGCCGAGTGGGGCGAGGCGCTGACCTCGGGCCGCAAGCTCGGCTCCTACTGCCTGACCGAGCCGGGTTCGGGTTCGGACGCGGCTTCGCTCAAGACCCGCGCCGTGCGCGAGGGCGACGGCTATCTCATCAGCGGCAGCAAGGCCTTCATTTCCGGTGGCGGCCACAGCGATCTGCTGGTCGTGATGGCGCGCACCGGGCAGGACGGCCCGAAGGGCATCAGCGCCTTCGCGGTGCCAGCCGACGCGCCCGGCATCACCTATGGCCGTCAGGAAGAAAAGATGGGCTGGCACAGCCAGCCGACCTGCGGCATCACCTTCGAGAACGTGCGCGTGCCGCTGGCCAGTCGCCTGGGCGAAGAAGGCGAGGGCTTCGTCGTCGCGATGAAGGGCCTGGACGGCGGCCGCATCAACATCGCCTCCTGCTCGCTGGGCGGGGCGCAGGCCGCGCTCGACCAGGCGCGCAAGTACCTGGGCGAACGCCGCCAGTTCGGCAAGGCACTGGCCGAGTTCCAGGCGCTGCAGTTCCGCGTGGCCGACATGGCGACCAACCTTGTGGCCTCGCGCCAGATGGTGCACAGCGCCGCCGCCAAACTCGACGCCGGCAGTGCCGACGCCAGCGCCTGGTGCGCGATGGCCAAGCGCTTCGCCACCGACACCTGCTTCGCGCTCGTGGACGACGCGCTGCAGCTGCACGGCGGCTACGGCTACACCCGCGAATTTCCGCTCGAGCGCCTGCTGCGCGACCTGCGCGTGCACCGCATCCTGGAAGGCACCAACGAGGTCATGCGCCTGATCGTCTCGCGCCGCCTGCTCGGATCGGATCGGGAATTGCGATGAGCGCGTCGGTCCTGTTCGAGGAGCGCGCCGCCGGCGCGCACCGCATCGGCATCGCCACGCTCAACGCGCCGGCGACGCTCAACGGGCTGTCGCTGGAAATGGTCGATGCGTTGGCCGAACGGCTGGCTGCCTGGGCCGCGGACGCCGGCATCGCGCTGGTGCTGCTGCGCGGGGCGGGCGAAAAGGCGTTCTGCGCCGGCGGCGACCTGCACGCGCTCTACGCCGGGATGCGCGAAGCGGGCGTGGGCGGAGGTGCCCGCGTTGACCCGCTGGCGATTTCCGCCGCGCGCGAGTTCTTCGAGCGTGAATACCGCCTCGACTACCGCATCCACGCCTACCCCAAGCCGATCCTGTGCTGGGGCCAGGGCATCGTCATGGGCGGCGGCATCGGCCTGATGGCGGGCGCGAGCCACCGCGTGGTGACCGAAACTTCGCGCCTGGCGATGCCGGAAATCGGCATCGGACTGTTTCCCGATGTCGGCGGTACCTGGATGCTGGCGCGCGCGCCGGGTGCGACCGGGCGCTTTCTCGCGCTCACCGGAGCCAGCATCGACGCCGCCGATGCGATCCACGCCGGCTTTGCCGACCACGCCGTCGCGGGCGCGCGCTACGAGGAGTTGCTCGATGCGCTGGCCGCGGCACAGTGGCACGCGGATGCGAGCGTGAACGCCGCGCGGCTCGACGCCCTGCTGCGCGACTTCGCACTGGAGGGACTTGCGCCCGGCCCGCTGCAGCGCCTGCGCGCGCAGATCGATGCCAGCTGCGCCGGGCACTCGCTGGACGCGGCCGTCGCGGCCATCGCCGAAACCGCCTGCGATGATCCCTGGTGGCAGAGGGCGCAGGCGGCGCTGGAGCGCGGCTGTCCGTCCTCGATCCGCCTGTCCTGGGAAATCCAGCGCCGCGCCAGCCGCTTGTCGCTGGCGGAAATCTTCCGGCTCGAACTCATCGCAGCACTCGCCTGCGCGGCGCACGGCGATTTCTTCGAGGGCATCCGCGCGCTGCTGATCGACAAGGACAAGAATCCGCGCTGGAATCCGGCGACGCTGGCCGACACCGCCGGGGACTTCATCGAAACCTTCTTCACCACGCCCTGGCCGGTCGGCGGCCATCCGCTCGCCGATCTGGGCGGGGACGATCCGCAGCGCGAGGCGTTGCGCTGAGAAAAAACGTCGGGGACGTAGCCCCGACCTACCAACCCTCTTCCCCGCGCGGGGGATGGTGGGGAGTTCGCAAGTCGGGGCTGCGCCCCCGACGCCGCGCGGCTTGACCACATCCATCAGAGACGAGAACACCGCCATGACCACCACATCGCATCCGACCGTCGCCTTCATCGGCCTGGGCCACATGGGCGGGCCGATGGCCACCAACCTGGTCAAGGCCGGGTTTCCGGTGCAGGTGTTCGACCTGGTTCCTGCGGCGCTGGAAGCCGCCGCGGCGGCCGGTGCCAAGGTGGCCGCCAGCGCCATCGAGGCGGTAAAAGGGGCGCAGGTCGTGGTTTCGATGCTGCCTGCCAGTCGCCACGTCGAAGGGCTGTATCTGGGCGACACCGGCCTTCTCGGCGCGATCGAAGCGGGTGCGCTGGTGATCGATTCGAGCACCATCGCGCCGGCGTCCGCGCGCAAGGTGGCGCAAGCCGCCGCCGCGCGCGGCCTGGCGATGATCGACGCGCCGGTATCCGGCGGCACCGCGGGGGCCGCGGCCGGGACGCTGACCTTCATCGTGGGCGGCGAGGCCGAAGCGCTGGAGCGCGCGCGGCCGGTGCTTTCGGCCATGGGCAAGAACATCTTCCACATGGGCGGTGCCGGGGCGGGGCAGGTCGCCAAGCTGTGCAACAACATGGCGCTGGGCGTGATCATGGCCGCCACCGGCGAAGCCATCGCGCTGGGCGTGGCGCACGGTCTCGATCCCGCGGCGCTGTCGCAGATGATGGCGGTGAGCACCAGCCGCAGCTGGGCCACCGAAGTCTGCAATCCCTGGCCGGGCGTGCTGCCCAATGCACCCGCGTCGCGCGGTTACGAAGGCGGCTTCGGCAACGATCTGATGCTCAAGGACCTGGGGCTGGCCGCCGAGGCGGCGCTGGGCACCGGTGCCTCGATCCCGCTGGGTGAACTGGCGCGCAACCTGTATTCGATGAACAGCCAGGCCGGGCGCGGCGCGCTCGATTTTTCCAGCGTGGTGAACCTGGTTCGCAAGGCCTGAACGAAGGAAAGCCGCACGTCGGGGACGCGCGGCTTTCCGGGATGCGTTCCCTGGCCGGCGCAACGCCGCCCGGCAGCGGGATCAGGCGGGAAGCAGTTCCTTCACCAGCTTGATCAGCGCGCCCTCGTTGACCGGCTTGGTCAGGTAGGCCTTGGCACCCTGGCGCATGCCCCAGACGCGGTCGGTTTCCTGATCCTTGGTGGTCACCAGGATGATCGGGATGTGCGCCGTATCGGCGTTCTTGGCGATGGATCGCGTCGCCTGGAAGCCGTTGAGGTTGGGCATGACCACGTCCATCAGGATCAGGTCGGGCATTTCGCGCTTGGCCACCTCAACGCCCTGCGCGCCATCCTCGGCGGTCATGGTTTCGTGCCCCAGACGCTCGATGATGAGCTTCATGCCCATCAGCTGCGAAGGAGAATCGTCGACGATCAGAACACGTGCCATAGGTCCCTCGATATCGCTTTGGCCGTCGCGCAAGTGCGGTGGCCCCCTGTTTTGTACACCGATTCTAGCCGTTTGGCCGCCCGGGTTGAAGCATGGCCCGACGGAACTGCGACGCAATCCGATGCCCGGGCGGGCTCAGCCCGGAAGACGCACCAAGGTTCGCCCGAAGGCGCGACCGTCGAGCATATCGGAGAAAACGCCGGGAAGCTGGTCCAGCGTCACTTCCCGCGTGGCTATGGCGGTCAGGTGGGCGGGCCGCCACGGCCCCGCCAGCAGCGACCATACGGCTTCGCGGTCGGCGCGCGGCGCGGTGGAGGCCGATATCCCGACCAACGACACCGCACGCAGGATGAACGGCATCACCGTGGTGTGCAGCTCGGTGCCGCCGGCCATGCCGTAGCTGGCGATGTTGCCGCGTGGCTGGATCACCCGGGTCAGGCCGTCGAGCATCTCCCCGCCGACGCCGTCGAGCGCGCCGGCCCAGTGCGCTGGCTCCAGCGGACGCTGTCCCCAGTGGAGCTTGTCGCGCGAAATCACCTGGCGCGCGCCGAGCGCGGTCAGGAAATCGAGGTGTTCGAGCTTGCCGGTGATCGCATGGGCCTCGTAGCCGGCGCGGGTGAGGATGTCGATGCCGAGCATTCCGACGCCGCCGCTGGCACCGGTCACCACGATCGGCCCCTGTCCGGGATTTTGGCCCAGGCGCTCCATGCGCAGCAGCGCCAGCGCGGCAGTGAACCCGGCCGTACCCAGGATCATCGCCTCGCGCAGGTCCAGCCCGCGGGGCAGCGGAATCACGCTTGCGGCCTCGGCGCGCACGAAGCCGGCGTAGCCGCCGTCGCGCGTTTCCGACTGGCCGCAGCCGGTCACCAGCACCGCGTCGCCGGGCGCGAAGTCCGGGCTTTCCGAAGACACCACCGTGCCCGAGACATCGATGCCGCCGATCAGGGGTGTCTTGCGCAGGATCCTGCCGACCCCGGTTCCGGCCAGCGCGTCCTTGTAGTTCACCGACGACCACTGCGCCCGGATCACCACCTCGCCGGGCGAAAGCTCGTCCAGCCCGACTTCCTCGATCCCCGCGCGCCAGCCGTCCCCGGTTTCACCGTGGATGCGGAAGGCGGGGAAGGAATCGGGAAGTGTGCTCATGTCCGGTTTTCGCGAGGATGCCAAGGAAACGGGATCGGCGATCTTCCAATCCCGAATCCCGGCTTTCTCAATTCACCTTGTGAATCGCCCGCTTGTGCACCGCCATGGCGGCGTCGTGCACGGCTTCGGACAGGCTCGGGTGGGCGTGGCAGATGCGCGCGAGGTCGTCGGCTGCACCCGAGAACTCCATGGCCAGCACGCCTTCGTGCACCAGCTCGGACACGTTCGCGCCGACCAGGTGCATGCCCAGCACGCGGTCGGTCTCGGCGTGCGCCAGCACCTTCACGAAGCCGGCCGGTTCGGCCATGGCCACGGCGCGGCCCACGGCGGCGAACGGGAAGCTGCCGGCTTTGTAGGGAACGCCTTCGGACTTGAGCTGTTCCTCGGTCTTGCCGACCCAGGCTACTTCCGGCTCGGTGTAGATCACGTTCGGGATGGTGTCGTAGTTGACGTGGCCGGGCAGCCCCGCGATCAGCTCGGCGACCGCGATGCCTTCCTCGAAGCCCTTGTGCGCCAGCATCGGGCCGCGCACGCAGTCGCCCACTGCCCAGACGCCTTCGGCGGCGGTATGGCAGTGGTCATCCACCACGATCTGGCCGCGCTCGCTGAGCGTGACGCCGGTGCCTTCGGCCAAGAGGCCGCGGGTCGCGGCGCGGCGGCCGACGGCCACCAGCAGCTTGTCGACCACCAGAGTCTGCGCGGCACCCTTGGCATCGGTGTAGGAGACGTGCACGCCGTCGGCCTTGACCTCGGTGTTGGAGACCTTGCAGCCCAGTCGGATGTCGAGACCCTGCTTCTTGAATTCGCGTGCGGCGACTTTCGACACTTCCGCATCGGCGGCGGCGAGGAAGTCGGGCAGGCCCTCGAGGATGGTGACTTCGGCACCGAGGCGCTTCCACACGCTGCCCAGTTCCAGGCCGATGACGCCGGCACCGATCACGCCCAGACGCTTGGGCACGACGGGAAGGTCGAGCGCGCCGACGTTGTCGATGATGTGCTCGCTGAACTTGGCGAACGGCAGCTCGATCGAGTCGGAGCCGGCGGCGAGGATCACGTTCGTTGCCTTCAGCTCGACCGTGGTGCCATCGTGCTGCTTCACCGTCACCACGCGGCCCGGCTGCAATTGGCCGAAGCCATGGTACGCGGTGACCTTGTTGGCCTTGAACAGCGCCGCGATGCCGCCGGTGAACTGCTTCACGATGGCGTCCTTGCGCGCGACCATCTTGGCCACGTCGATCGCCGGCTTCTCGAAGCTGATGCCGTGCTGGGCGAACAGGTGGCCCATGTTCCAGAACTGGCGGCTGGAATCGAGCAGCGCCTTGGACGGGATGCAGCCCACGCGCAGGCAGGTGCCGCCCAGCGCCGGCGCGCCGTCCTTGCCCAGCGCCGCGTCGACGCAGGCCACCTTCTTGCCCAGCTGCGCCGCGCGGATCGCGGCGTGATAGCCGGCGGGGCCGCCGCCGATGACGATGACGTCGAATTGGTCGCTCATTGCATTCGCTCTCAATGGGAATGGGGAATCGGGAATGGAGAATCGTAAGAGCTAGGGTCTCGCCGGCTTTTGCCTTTGCGATTCCTTATTCCCGATTCTCCATTCCCGGATGCTGCGGGCCTCAGAGGCCGAGCAGCATCCTGTGCGGATTCTCCAGCTGGTTCTTGATGTCCACCAGGAACAGCACCGCGTCCTTGCCGTCGATGATGCGGTGGTCGTAGGAGATGGCGACGTACATCATCGGGGCGATGACGACCTGGCCGTTTTCGACGATCGGGCGCTCCTTGATGGCGTGCATGCCCAGGATCGCACTCTGCGGCGGATTCACGATCGGGGTGGAGAACAGCGAGCCGAAGGTGCCGCCGTTGGTGATGGTGAAGGTGCCACCCTGCAGGTCTTCCAGCTTCAGGCCGCCCTCGCGCGCCGCGCGGGCGTAGTCGGCGATGGCGCGCTCGACGTCGGCAAAGCCCATGCGCTCGACGTTGCGCAGCACCGGCGTGACCAGGCCCTTTTCGGTGGACACGGCGATGGAGATGTCGGCGTAGCCATGGTAGATGATGTCGTTGCCGTCGACCGAGGCGTTGACGATGGGGTGGCGCTTGAGCGCCTCGGCCGCCGCCTTGGCGAAGAAGCTCATGAAGCCGAGTTTGATGCCGTACTGCTTCTCGAACGACTCCTGCATCTCCTTGCGCATCGCCATGACCTTGCCGAGGTTGATCTCGTTGAACGAGGTCAGCATCGCGATGGAGTTCTTGGAGTGCATCAGGCGCTCGGCGATGCGGGTGCGGATGCGGGTCATCGGCACGCGTTCTTCCGGACGCGCGCCGCCGCCGACCGGGGCGTTCCTGACGTAGTTGACGATGTCTTCCTTGGTCACCGCGCCGCGCCGGCCGGTGCCGGCGACTTCAGCCGGATTGACCTGATTGACCTCGGCGGCGAAGCGCGCGCCGGGAGGCAGCTGGCTCGTGCCGGTGCCCGCAGCGGCGGCGGCCGGTGCCGCGGCCTTGGCGGGCGCAGGTGCGGGCGCTGCGGCGGCGGGCGCTTCGGCCTTGGCGGGCGCAGGGGCGGCCGCACCCTGCTCGATCACCGCGATGACCTGCTCGGAAGTGACGGTTGCGCCGGTGTCGAAGCGGATTTCCCTGAGCACGCCATCCACCGGCGAGGGAACTTCCAGCACGACCTTGTCGGTTTCCAGATCGACCAGGTTCTCGTCGCGTGCGACGGACTCGCCGACCTTCTTGCGCCAGTTGGCGATGGTCGCGTCGGAGACGGATTCCGGCAGTACCGGGACTTTGACTTCGATGGACATGGCGTACGTCCTTTATGTGTTCGGGGATGGCGTGGGTTTGATGGAAAGACTGCGGGGTGTCATTCGCGGGTGGGATCGCCGTTGGGCGGGGCGACGAGCGCGGCCTCGATCAGGCCCTCCTGCTCGACCACGTGGGTGTGGTGCTGCCCGGCCGCCGGTGCGGGCGAACGCACGCGGCCGGCGTAGCCGAGCTTCTGCTTGCTCTGCAGGCAGAAGCGCAGGTGGTGCTGGATCTGGTACCACGCGCCCTGGTTCATCGGCTCTTCCTGGCACCAGACCAGGTCGGTCGCGTTGGCGAAGCGCTTGATTTCCGCCACCAGCGCCTCGCGCGGGAACGGGTAGAGCTGCTCCACCCGCACCAGCGCGACGTTCTGCAGGCCGCGCTTCTGGGCTTCTTCCAGCAGGTCGTAGTAGACCTTGCCCGAGCAGGCGACGACGCGCGTGACCTTGGACCGATCGGTGGCGAAGCTGTCCGGGATGAGGTTCTGGAAGCGGCCGTTGGCCAGTTCTTCCAGCGAGGAAACCGCCAGCTTGTGGCGCAGCAGCGACTTGGGCGTCATCACCACCAGCGGCTTGCGGGTGGGGCGCTTCATCTGGCGGCGGATCATGTGGAAGGCCTGGGCCGGCGTGGTGGGCACGCAGACCTGCATGTTGTCGAGCGCGCACAGCTGCAGGAAGCGCTCCAGGCGCGCCGAGCTGTGCTCGGGGCCCTGGCCTTCATAACCGTGCGGCAGGAACAGCGCCAAGCCGCACAGGCGGCCCCACTTGGCCTCGCCCGAGCTGATGAACTGGTCGATCACCACCTGGGCACCGTTGGCGAAGTCGCCGAACTGCGCCTCCCAGATGCCGAGCGTGTTGGGGTCGGAAGTGGAATAGCCGTACTCGTAGGCCATCACCGCCTCCTCGCTCAAAAGCGAGTCGATGATGGTGACGTGCTCGGGATTGCCGGCCAGCTGCGCCAGCGGCATCCAGGTGTGGCCGTCGTTCTGGTCGTGCAGCACGGCGTGGCGGTGGAAGAAGGTGCCGCGCCCGGAGTCCTGACCCACCAGGCGCAGGCGGTAGCCTTCCCGGATCAGGCTGGCATAGGCCAGGTTCTCGGCAAAACCCCAGTCGCCCGGCAGCTCGCCGGCGGCCATCTTCTGGCGGTCCTGGTAGATCTTGGCCACGCGCGGGTGCAGGGTGAGGTCGGCGGGCAGGGTGGTGATGCGCTTCGCCAGCTCGTCCAGATCGCGGCGCAGCACGCTGGTGGGCGTTTCGTCGGCCAGCGTGCCCTTGAGGAAGGGCGACCAGTCGACGGTGTGGATACTGGCGTCGGGTGCTGCAAGTTCGGTGGTGAGTGCGCCCTGATCGAGCTTGTCGCGGTAGGCATCGACCATCGCCTGGGCTTCGCCCGCGGCCAGCACGCCGGCGGACTGGAGCTTTTCCGCGTACAGCTCGCGCGTGGTCTTGCGCTGGCGGATGTTCTGGTACATCAGCGGCTGGGTCGCGGCCGGCTCGTCGGCCTCGTTGTGGCCGTGGCGGCGGTAGCAGACCAGTTCGATCACCACGTCGCGCTTGAATTCACGGCGGTAGTCGAAGGCGAGCTGGGCCACGAAGGCAACCGCTTCGGGATCGTCGCCGTTGACGTGGAATACCGGCGCGCCGACGAACTTCGCCACGTCGGTGCTGTACAGGGTGGAGCGCGCGTCGTCCACGCGGCTGGTGGTGAAGCCGACCTGGTTGTTGATCACCACGTGCAGGGTGCCGCCCACGGCAAAACCGCGCGCCTGCGACATCTGCAGGGTTTCCATCACCACGCCCTGGCCGGCGAACGCGGCCTCGCCGTGGATGAGCACCGGCATCGCCTCTTCGCGCGCCGCGTCCTCGCGCCGCATCTGGCGCGATCGCACGGAGCCGGCGACCACCGGATTGACGATTTCAAGGTGCGAGGGATTGAAGGCCAGCGCCAGGTGGACCGGGCCGGCCGAGGTCTGCACGTCCGACGAAAAGCCCATGTGGTACTTCACGTCGCCCGAGTGGTCGGGCGAATCGGGCGCGTCGAACTTGCCGAGGAACTCGTCGAACAGCTTGTGCGGCGGCTTGCCGAGGGTGTTGACCAGCACGTTGAGGCGGCCGCGGTGGGCCATGCCGATGACCATTTCCTTCACCCCGGCGCTGCCGGCGCGTTCCACCACCGCATCCAGCAGCGGGATCAGGCTGTCGCCGCCTTCCAGCGAGAAGCGCTTCTGCCCGACGTACTTGGTGTGCAGATAGCGCTCCAGCCCCTCGGCCGCGGTGAGGCGTTCGAGGATGCGCTTCTTCTGCTGTGCGCTGAAGCCGAACTTGCCGGCCGCATTCTCCATGCGCTTGTAGATCCAGTTGCGCTGGGTGGCATCGGAGATGTGCATGAACTCCGCGCCGATCGTGCTGCTGTAGGTCGCGCGCAGCGCGGACAACAGGGTGCGCAGGGGCATGCGCTCGGCGCCGAAGAACGCGCCGGTGGTGAACTCGACATCGAGGTCGGACTGCGCAAGGCCGTGGAAGGGCAGGTCGAGATCGGGCGCACCCGGCTGCGGCATCATGCCGAGCGGATCAAGTGAGGCACCGAGGTGGCCGCGCGACCGATACGCGGTGACGAGCTTGCGCACGCCGCCCTGGCTTTCGGAATAGGTGTCGCTCACCACCGAACTGGGGCCGAGCGTGGGTGCGATGCGCGCGGCCAGCGCGATGCGCGCGAGCACTTCGGAGTGCGGCACGTCACCGGCCTCGCGGCCCTTGAAGGTTTCGAAATAGCGGCGCCACTGCGCGGAAACCGAGGCGGGATCTTCAAGCCAGGCCTCGTAGAGACCCTCGACATAATCGGCGTTGCCGCCGGCCAACTGGGACGACTGCTGGAGTTCTTGGATGAGACTGCTCACGATGGCCTTGCCGGGGCCGGCGATGCCGGCGCTGCTGGTGGGGAGGAAAGGTAAGGCGCCGCCGGTGAAACGGGAGGCTGGCAGCCGCTGATTATAGCCACCACCCCGCGAAATCGAGCATTCGACTGAAGGCGTAGTTCAGATTCACCGGCGGTTGCGGGCGCGGCGCGGGCCGGCTCCTTCCCACCGCTGCGGAAAACCCGGGGAATGTACGGACGGCGCGCGATGTCAGCCGCGCGCGTGCGGCAGCCGCCACGCCAGCACCGCGTGGATCGGCGCGATGAGCGCGATGAAGTCGCCGTTGTTCTGCACCAGGAACGGCAGGAAGCGCAGAAACAGTGCCAGCACCGCGCAGGCCAGCACGAGGCGGGCGATGCGGCGCAGCCATGGGTGCGGCATCTCTCCCCGCAGCAGCGCCGGCACGGTGGCCAGCAGCGCCAGGCACAGCGGGTTGAACAGCAGCACGTTCTCGTTGCCGAACGCCGCGCGGTGGTCAGTGAAGCCCCACAGCCCGAGCAGCACCAGCCCGGTCACGCCGCAGGCCAGCCAGAATCCCGCCGCCAGCACGGCACCCGCGCGCCGCGCGGCGCGGTCCGCGCCGGGGCGCAGCAGGACGGCGAACGCCAGCGCCAGCACGATGCCGGCCGCGGCAAACGCGGTGCGCAGCGCCGGCGCACCCGGCCGCTCCAGGCCCAGGCGATCCTCCAGCAGCGGCACGCGCTCGATCACCAGCGGCCGGCCGGAGGTGCCGGTGGCGCGATCCAGCGCATCGGCCAGCCGGCGCGGCACGAAAGCCTCATCCCAGATCGACAGCGGCCGGTCCGCATAGGGGCCCAGACCGACGTGCATCCCGAGCGCCATCCACGGGATGCCGGCCCCCAGGCGCAGCGATTCGACCCGGTAGGTCAGCCCGTGCGAGCGCCCGGAGAGCTGGCGCGCAAGCTCTCCCCCGAGTGCGCGGTCGAGCACGTCGCGCACGCGCGTGGAGCAGTTGTCGGCAAAGTAGTCGTAGCGGTACTCGGCATTCTCCGGGCGCGCGTTCCAGGCCAGGTAGTCGCGCACGGCGATGGCCTGGTCGGGGTCCAGATCGAGCCACTGCAGCGTCGCGCCGCGGCCTTCGGCGGCATAGCCGCGCAGATCGTCCTCGAGCGTCATCGCCACCAGCCGGTAGCGCATGTCTCCGCGCAGGAAGTTGGTGAAGAAGCCCGGCTGGTCGAAGTCGAAGTAGCCGAAGTTGTAGGAGATGCGCAGGCCGCGTTCGGGATCGTCCACCACGACGGCATTGTGTCCGAAGCGCGCCCAGTATTCGGCGCCCGGCGTCATCGTCATCACGCCGATGCGGGGCAGATGGGGCGCGGCGGCGTCCTGCGCGCGAGCCGCGGCGGCAGCGAAGGCCAGCCAGAGTCCGCACAGGAGCAACAGGACGCCCGGCAGGGCCGGCGCGCGCCTGCCCGGCGCGCCGGGCACAAGGCGATCAGGCATCGCCGCGCACGGTCATGTGCAGCACCTGAACCCGGCGCGCGTCGGCGCGCGCGATGCGGAAGTCGAAGCGGCCGATGCTGATTTCCTCACCGGTTTCCGGCAGGTGGCCAATGGCCGCCGCCAGCATCCCGCCCAGCGTGTCGTATTCGCTGTCGTCGAAGTCGGCACCGAAGCGCTTGTTGAAGTCGCCGATCGTCGTCAGCGCGTCGACCACATAGCGCCCGTCCGCCTGCGCCTCGATCAGGCCCTCATGGGGCTCGTCGTCGTACTCGTCGTCGATCTCGCCCACGATCTGTTCGAGCAGGTCTTCGATCGTCACCAGCCCGGCCACGCCGCCGTATTCGTCGACCACGATCGCCATGTGGTTGCGGGTGAGGCGGAACTCCTTGAGCAGCACGTTCAGGCGCTTGGACTCGGGGATCAGCACCGCAGGGCGCAGCAGTTCTCGCAGGGTTCCGGGCTGGCGTCCCTCCGCGACCGCGCGCAGGAGATCCTTGGCGAGCAGGATGCCCAGCACCTCGTCGCGGTCCTCGCCGTGCACGGGAAAGCGCGAATGGCCGGACTCGACCGCGACTTTCACCACGTCGAGATACGGCAATTCCACATCGATCGACACCATCTGCGCGCGCGGCACCATCACATCCCCCACGCTCTGCACGGTGACCCTGATCGCGCCCTCCATCATCGCCAGGGTTTCGGCGGAAAGCAGGCCGTTGGCCTGGGCGGTGCGAAGTTCGTCGACCAGCTCTTCGCGGCTGCGCGGCTCGCTCGAAAGGGCCTGGCCAAGGCGTTCAAGCCAGGATTTCGACGGCGAGCCGCTGGTACTGCTGGGTTCCTCGGGCATCTTGGGGGTGGTATGGACCGTCAGTTCTGGGGAAGGGGAGTCTAGCCCAAATGCCGGGGAGTCGGAGCGGTGGGGCGTTTCCCGGTTGCCGCGTCTATGTGGACCGCTCAGTCCGCCACGTCGTCAGCCTCGCGGGTAACGCTGAACGTTATGGGCACCCGGACCTGTTCGCGAATGGCCACGCCGTTGCGGGTGGCCGGTTCGAACCGCCACTGGACGACCGCTTGCAGCGATGCGGCATCGAATACGCCCTCCGGATCGGAGTGTTCGATCCGGGCACCCACCACGTGGCCGCGTTCATCGATATCGGCCAGCACCGTCACCGTGCCGCCGACGCCGTCGCGTATCGCCTCGATCGGATAGCGCGGTGGATGGCTCTCGCGGCTTGCCTGGATTTCCCTCACGGGCTGATACGAGGGCCCACTGCCCTGGGCGGCCCAGACGGCGGTGGTGAGCGTTGCAGCGGCAAGCGCGAGCACGGCGAGGCCGGTGCGGCGTCGCGGGAGCGAGGGTGGCGTAGTGCGAAGCATGAGGATTCTCTCCTTGAGCGGGTGGCCGAAGCCGAAGTGGCAGCCCAGCGTGGCGGGCGTGCCCGAAAGCTGTGTCTGGAGCAATGCCTCGCCATAGCGGCGGCGGTCGCGGGCGCGGGTCGCCAGCACCGCTGCGTCGCAGGCCAGTTCCTGGTCCTGACGCAAACACGAGGCAGCAAGGTGGAACAGCGGGTTGAACCAGAACGCGCACCGCAAGAGCGCGACCAGCGCGTTGATCCACGGGTCGCCGCACGCGATGTGGCAACGCTCGTGTGCCAGCATCAGCGAGCGCTGGACCGCGTCGAAGCGGGCTTCGAAGTCGTGCGGCAGAACGATGCGCGCCGGCCACAGGCCCAAGGTCGCGGGTAGCTCCGGAGCGGCCCGCGCGGTGAAGTAGCCGTTACCGGGTGTCAGCGGCCCGAGGCGACGCAGCAGGCGGCGCTGCGCGCGGAGCATTCCGAACGCGGCCAGCGCCGCGCCGGTGAGCCAGAGCGTCAGCCAGATGACGATCGCCCCGCCCGAGGACGTGGACAGCTGCTCGGATGCCGCCGAAACCGCCTGCGTGGAAATGCCCAGCGGCGGCACGCTGTACAGCAACTCGGCCGTCAGCCCGTTGGCGGGAAGCCGGGAGGCCGCCATCGCCACGGGCACCAGCAGCCACGTCGCGTAGCCGACGCCCGCGCCGAAGCAGCGGCGCGCCGGAATCCGCACAAGCAGGACCAGCGCGATTCCGAAGCTGCCGGCCGCGGTCAGGGCCAGCAGGAGGCGCAGCAGCTCACTCGCGGTCATCGTCGATCTCCTCCAGCAGCCGGCGCAGTTCGGCGATGTCCCGCTGGCTGAGCTGCTGACGCGCGCTGAAGTGCGCCACCAGCGGGGCCACGCGGCCGCCGAACAGCCGATCGAGCAGCCCTTCGCTTTCGCGCAACACCCAGTCTTCGCGTCGGATCGCCGGTGCGTACAGATAGCGGCGACCGTCGCGCTCGGCAGTGATTGCGCCCTTGTTGAGCAGCCGGTTGAGCAAGGTCTTCACGGTGGCTTCCTGCCATTCCTGGCGCCCCGTGAGAGCGGTGATCACCTCGTCGGCACCCAGCGGGCTGCGCGCCCAGAGCACCTCCATCACGACCGATTCGGCTTCGCTGATTTGCATGTTTACACCTGTAATCACAAGCACAGATTACAGGTGTAATTTATCTTGTCAAGCGGATGTGGCGGCGCACGCGCCGATCAGTCCCGATAGGGGTCGTCGATATCCAGGCCGGCGAGGATCTGGCGCTCCAGCAGCTCCATGGCCTCGGCTTCGCGCGGGTCGATGTGGTCGAAGCCCAGGAGGTGCAGTACGCCGTGCACGGTGAGGTGGGCGTAGTGGTGGGCCAGGATCTTGCCCTGTTCGCGCGCCTCGCGCGCCACCACCGGCGCGCACAGCACGATGTCGCCCAGGATCGGCAGCTCCACGCCGGGCGGCAGCTCGGCGGGGAAGCTCAGCACGTTGGTGGGGTAGTCCTTGCCGCGGTAGTGACGGTTCAGCGCGCAGCCTTCGCGCTCGTCCACCAGCCGCAGCGCCAGGTCCGCGCGCCGGATGCGGCCCTGCAGGGCCGCCGCGACCCAGCGCCGGAACGAAACTGCCGCCGGCAGGCCGCGGCGCGGCAGGGCGTAGCTCACGCCCAGCTCCAGATCGAGCGATTCGGCGGCGGGCAGGATCATGGGGTTTCCCGGCCCTCGTAGGCGCGCACGATGCGCGCCACCAGGGGATGGCGCACTACGTCGTGCGCGGTGAAGAAGGTGAAGCTCAGTCCGTCCACCGCGCGCAGCACTTCCACCGCGTCGCGCAGGCCGGACTTCTGTCCGCGCGGAAGGTCGGTCTGGGTCAGGTCGCCGGTGATGACCGCGGTGGAGCCGAAGCCGATGCGAGTCAGGAACATCTTCATCTGCTCGATGGTGGTGTTCTGCGCCTCGTCGAGGATCACCCAGGCGTCGTTGAGGGTGCGCCCGCGCATGTAGGCCAGCGGTGCCACCTCGATCACGCTGCGCTCGATCAGGCGGGCGACCTTTTCCACGCCCAGCATTTCGTAGAGCGCGTCGTAGAGCGGGCGCAGGTAGGGATCGACCTTCTGGGTGAGGTCGCCGGGCAGAAAGCCGAGCTTCTCGCCCGCTTCCACCGCCGGGCGCACCAGGATCAGGCGCTGCACGCGCGACTGGTTGAGCGCCTCCACCGCGCTGGCCACGGCGAGAAAGGTCTTGCCGGTGCCGGCCGGGCCGATCCCGAAGTTGACGTCGTGGGTGGCGATGGCGTGGAGGTAGCGCACCTGGTTGGCGCCGCGCCCGCGGATGGTGCCGCGCTTGACCTTGATGGCCACCTCCTGCGCGCCTTCGGCGGCGTTGGCGGAGGCTTCGCGTGCGATGCGCTCGGCCCCCGATTCCTGCAGCGCGAGATGCACGTCGTGCGGCTGGAGGGTGGCGGTTGCGGCCTGTTCGTAGAGCGCGCGCAGCGCGCGCTCGGCCACCCGCACCGCGGGCTCGTCGCCGATCACCCGGAACACGAAGCCGCGGTTGCTCACCTCCACGCCCAGGCGAAGCTCCACCTGGCGCAGGTGCTGGTCCATCGGGCCGCACAGGCTGGCCAGGCGCTCGTTGTCTTCGGGGCTGAGCGCGAAATCGTGCTGGGAAAGCGTATTCATCGCGAAAGGCTACCGCGCGCGGCGGGCAGCGGCCAGTGGTCGCGCCGCGCAGGGTCGCTGCGGCGATCGGACGCGTCGCAGCGCATCCGGGAACATCCTTGCCGTCCTCCGCGGTTCAGTCCGCGGCCGCCGGCCGCGTAGCCAGGAACGCCAGCAGCGACACCACCGCCGATACCGCCAGGTACAGCCCCACCGATCCCAGCCCGTACTGCGAGGCCAGCCAGGTCGCGGCGTAGGGGGCAAGCGATGCGCCCAGGATGCCTGCGAGGTTGAAGGTGAGCGAGGCACCGGTATAGCGCACCGGCGTGGGGAACAGCTCGGCCAGCGCCGCGCCGAGCGGGCCGTAGGTGAAACCCATCAGCGCCAGCCCCAGCGCGAGGAAAGCCACGGTCGCCACCGGGCTGCCGGCGGCAAAGAGCGGCGCGAAGGCCAGGCCGAACAGCGCGATCGCCGCGCTCGTCAGCACCAGCACGCGCCGCCGGCCCCAGCGGTCGGCCATCAGCGCCGAGAGGGGGATGGTGAGCGCAAAGAACAGCACCCCGATCATCTGCATGACGAGAAAGGCCTCGCGCGAGTAGCCCAGCCGGCTCGTGCCCCAGCTCAGGGTGAACACCGTCATCAGGTAGAACAGCACGAAGGTCGCCACCGCCGCGAAGGTGCCGGCGACGAGCGCGCGCGGGTGGTGGGTCACCACCCGGCCCATCGGCAGGCGCACGCGCGCGTTGGCGTCGAGCGTGCGGCGGAAGTCCGGGGTTTCCTCGATCTTCAGGCGGACCCACAGCCCGATGCCCACCAGCACCGCGCTGGCGATGAACGGCAGGCGCCAGCCCCAGGCGAAGAACTGCGCTTCGGTCAGGTAGTGGGCCAGCAGCAGGAAGCTGCCGCTGGACAGCAGGAACCCCACGGGCGCGCCGAGCTGGGGAAACATGCCGTACCAGGCGCGCTTGCCCGGCGGCGCGTTTTCCGTGGCCAGCAGCACCGCGCCGCCCCATTCACCGCCCAGCCCCAGGCCCTGCCCGAGGCGGCACAGCGCCAGCAGCAGCGGTGCCGCCACGCCGATCGTGGCGTAGGTCGGCAGCAGCCCAACGAGAATGGTGGAAACGCCCATCGTCATGAGCGAGGCCACCAGCGTTGCCTTGCGCCCGATGCGGTCGCCGAAGTGCCCGAAGATCGCCGATCCGACCGGCCGCGCGAAAAACGCCAGCGCGAATGTAGCCAGCGACTGCAGGGTGGCCGAGGTGGGATCGGAGGACGGAAAGAACAGCGTCGGGAACACCAGCACCGCGGCGGTGGCGTAGATGTAGAAATCGAAGAACTCGATCGTCGTGCCCGCCATGCTGGCGACCAGCACGCGGCGGGCGGAGTTGCGGGCGGGCGGATGCGTCATCGGCGGCGTGGATGCGGCAGGAGCGCCATTCTGTCAGATCGGTCGCGCGCGAGGTGGTGCCCGGAGGACGGCGCCCGCGCGCGACGGCGGGTTCAGTGGCGGAAGTGGCGCACGCCGGTGAACACCATCGCGATGCCGTGCTCGTCCGCGGCGGCGATCACTTCGGCGTCACGCATCGAGCCGCCGGGCTGGATCACCGCGGCGATGCCCGCTTCGGCGGCCGAATCCAGCCCGTCGCGGAACGGGAAGAAGGCGTCGGACGCCATCACCGAGCCGGGCACAGCCAGCCCCGCGTCGATGGCCTTGATGCCGGCGATGCGGGCCGAATACACCCGGCTCATCTGGCCCGCGCCCACGCCGATGGTCCGGGTGTCCCTGGCATAGACGATGGCGTTGGACTTCACGAACCTGGCCACCTTCCAGGCGAACAGCAGGTCGTCGAACTGCGTGTCGGTGGGCACCTTCCGGGTCACCACGCGCAGATCCTCGAGGGTGACGATGCGGTCGTCGGCGGTCTGCATCAGCAGGCCCGAACCGACGCGCTTGCAGTCGATGAAGCCCGCCGAGGCCGGTGCCAGCGGGATGCGCAGCACGCGCACGTTGGCCTTGTTGGCACAAGCTTCCAGCGCCGCCGGTTCGTAGTCGGGCGCGATCAGCACCTCGACGAACTGGCGATCGAGGATGGTCTGCACCGTGGTCGCATCGAGCGGTCGGTTGAAGGCCAGGATGCCGCCGAAGGCGCTGGTCGGATCGGTGGCATGCGCACGCCCGTAGGCCGCACCAACATCCGCCGCCACCGCCACGCCGCAGGGGTTGGCGTGCTTGACGATGACGCAGGCGGGCGCATCGAACTGGCGCACGCATTCCCAGGCCGCATCCGCGTCGGCGATGTTGTTGTAGGAAAGTTCCTTGCCCTGCAGCTGGGTGAAGGTGGCCAGGCTGCCGGAGGCCGGATGCAGGTCGCGGTAGAAGGCGGCCTGCTGGTGCGGGTTCTCGCCGTAGCGCAGGTCCATCAGCTTGACGAAGCTGCCGTTGGCCTGCGCCGGAAACAGCGCGCGCTGCCTTGCGCCATCGTCCGACGGCGCGGCGATCGCCGACAGCACGTCGCTGATGCGCGCGTCGTACTGCGCCACGCGGTTGAACGCCGCCACCGCGAGCGCGTAGCGGGTCTGCGCCGAGAGCGCGCCGCCGCTGGCGTCCAGTTCGGCCAGCAGATCGGCGTATTGCGCAGGGTCGGTCGCCACCGCGACGTGGGCGAAGTTCTTGGCGGCGGCGCGCAGCATCGCCGGCCCGCCGATGTCGATGTTCTCGATGATGTCGGCGAAGCGCGCGTCCGGATCGGACGACACCCTCTCGAACGGATACAGGTTGAGCACCAGCATGTCGATGGCCTCGATGCCGTGCTCGGCCATCACCGCATCATCGGTGCCGCGCCGGCCGAGCAGGCCGCCGTGGACCTTGGGGTGCAGGGTCTTGACGCGCCCGTCCATGATCTCCGGGAAGCCGGTGAGGTCGGCCACATCGCGCACCGGCAGGCCGGCGTCGCGCAGGGCCTTGGCGCTGCCGCCGGTGGAGAGCAGCTCGACGCCGCGCGCGGCCAGCACGCGCGCCAGATCGATCAGGCCGGTCTTGTCGGAAACCGAAAGCAGGGCGCGGCGCACGGTGACGGGCGAGGCATCGGGAAGGGTCATGTCGCAGGTCTCGACGTGGGGGGCGTGGAATGCCCCGCCGCGGCGGGGCGCGGGCGTTCAGACGATGCCGTAGGCGCGCAGCTTCTTGCGCAGGGTGGCGCGATTGAGGCCGAGCGTGGCGGCGGCGCGGCTCTGGTTGCCGTCGTGGTGACGCATCACCTCGCGCAGCAGCGGTGGCTCGATTTCGCGCAGGACGACCTCGTACAGGTCATCGGCCTGGTGGTCGCAGAGGTCGTGCAGGTAGCGGCGTACCGATTGCGCAACGACGTCGCGCAGGGTGGCCGAGACGGCCTTGCCGGGCTCGATGGCCGCGGGCGAGGACTGGAGGGTGTTCACGCAGGGACTCCGGAATATCGCGCAAGGCGCGATCAGCGCGCCCTGCCGGGAGTGGCGCATTGTAACAGGAGCGCGGCGGCGGTCGCGCCGGTTCGACGATGGAGCCGCCTCACAGGAAGCCGAATTCGAATGCCACCGCCTGCTTGCCGGGATCGCGCACTTCCAGCGCGATGCTGGCGCTCTGGCCGGGCTGGATCAGCGGCGCGCTCTGCAGGTGGCCGAGGTATTCCTCCGGCGTGAACCGGCGGCGCGCGATGGGCTGTCCGTTGATGTCCGAGAGGGTCAGGTCGAGGCGCGGCCAGGGCTGCGACCAGCGTGCATCGTTGCGGAAGCTGGCGCTGATGATGAGCGCCTCGGGCATCGAGGGGTGCGGGCGCACGTCGCGGGTGAGGATGTTCATGGCGGCCGGCTCGCGCCAGGCCGGCAGGGTGCAGCCGAGCGTGCCGCAGGCGCGCTCGAGCCACGGTCGCCAGCGCGCATCGGCGGCCAGCACGGCGCGTTCCGCCACCAGTGACTGGATGCCCAGGAGCAGCAGGAGCCCGATCACGGCAAGGAGCCCCGGCCAGCGTCGGGAGCCGGTTCGGGTGTTCGGCGTCGGCAGGTTCGGGATGAAGCTGGGCGCAGGCGCGCCGATCGTCATTTCCAGCGCGTCGCGCAGATCGATCACCGGGCCCGGGTGACGCGCGACGCCGGCGGACGGCGTGCCCTGCGCGAGCACGGCCACCTCGACGACCTCGACGACCTCGTCCGGGGCGCCGCTCTCCGATGCGGGATTCTGCAGCGCGGTATCGTGGGTGGCCCAGGCGAACGGATCGTCCGGTGCCTGCGGCACCTCGTCGAGCGCAGCATCCGGCGTGCTGACGGGATCTTCGGGCGCGGCTGCCGGTTCGATGAAATCCGCGTGGGCCACCAGCACTTCGGCGATCGGGTCGCTGCGTTCGTCGCCGGGTGCGGCGGGCGGCTGCGGCGCCGCAGCCGGTATCGGCAGGTCCTTCGGAGCCGGAATCGAGGCCGGCGTCAGAAGGCGCGGCGGCGCGTCAAGCCCGGTGTGCTCCTGTGCGGGCGCGGGCTGCTCGGGCGGGTTGGCGAAGAGCGAGGGCTGGATGTCGTCCGGCGGTGCCTTGCGCCGCGCGATCGGATGCCCGGGCGCGGGATCGCGCGAGAGGCTCTCCAGCGCATCGAACCGCCGCCCGCAGTGGCTGCACGCCAGTTCGCCACGGGTCGGTACCAGCATTTCGCGGGTGACTTCCTGGGCGGTCTGGCAGTGGCTGCAAAGGGTATACATGCGGTGGTCGGTCGAAGGCATGGGGCAATGATGCAACGAAAGCGGTGTGCGGGTGCGATTGCGTCGGCCGGAGAAGGGCGCGGGGCGGCGGCATCCCGGAACCTGGCGGGATGCGGGCGCGCTCCCTGGGTGCGGCGGGTTCCGAGAATTCAGGCGATGGCATGAGGCGATCCGCCGGGAGGTTATCGCCCCGGCTGCCGTCGCACGCCCTCGATCCGCACCCAGTCCTCGCGCGTGGCCAGGCGCAGCTCGTCGAGCCATTCGCGGTAGCGCGCCAGCAGTTCGCCCTCCTGCCCGGAAAGGATGCCCGACAGCGCGATGCGCCCGCCCGGTGCCACGCGGCTGGCGAGGAGCGGCGCGAGCGCATCCAGCGCGCTGGCGAGGATGTTGGCCACCACCACCGGGTAAGTATGCGCCGGTTCGTTTTCGGGCAAATGCACCGTCAGCCGATCCGCCACGCGGTTGCGTCCGGCGTTGTCGCGCGTGGCGGTGAGCGCCTGCGGATCGTTGTCCACGCCGACCGCTTCGCTCGCGCCCAGCCTGAGCGCGGCGATGGCGAGGATGCCGGAGCCGCAGCCGAAATCCAGTACGCGCGCGCCGGCTAGTTCCAGCCCGTCGAGCCACTCGAGACACAGCGCCGTGGTCGGGTGGGTGCCGGTGCCGAAGGCCAGCCCCGGATCGAGCCGCACCACGGCGGCATCTTGCGCCTGCGCCTCGGGTGGCAGCTCCTGGTTCCAAGGCACGATGAAGGTGCGTCGGCCGAACCGCATCGGCCGGAACTGGTCCATCCAGGCGCGCTCCCAGTCTTGATCCTGCACCTCGCGGAAGACGGCGCCGTGGAGGTCGAGTTCGGGATCGAAGGCGTCGAGCGCGGCGAGGATGCGCTCGGGCGCGGCATCGACGGGAAACAGCGCGGTCAGCGTCATCTCGCGCCAGAGCGGGGTTTCGCCCACGCCCGGTTCGAAGATGGCCTGTTCGTCCGGTGCCTCGGCGTTGGCATCCATCAGCGTCACCGACAGCGCACCGACGTCTTCCAGCGCGGTCAGGTAGCGGGCCTCTTCGGCTTCGGTGCAGGGCAGGGTGAGTTCGAGCCAGGGCATGTCAGTCCGGAAGGTTGATCATCCATGCTTCGGAGTTGCGTGACCGCAGCATGGCCCGCGGGATTCTGCTGGGCTGCCCGCCGGGGATCAAGCGCGCCTTGGAGCGCCGCGGTGGTCTGCCGCGTCTGATGCATGTTCCTGGCCGACGTGGTGGGGCCATCCGGGGTGCAGGACGATCAGCTGCGCGACCCGAGCGACCAGTCCGTGTTGCTGCCCCTGCGGTCCGGCGCGGCGGACCATCTGATTACCGGCGACAAGGACCTGCTGGTGCTGGCGGGCCGCTATCCCATCCTGACGCCGTCCCAATTCTGGACGCGGTACAACCGCTGATGCTGGGAACCCTTCAGGCAGTTGCCCGGGTCACCCCAGCCCCATCCCCGCGTCGCGCTGCTCTTTCAGGCGTTTTTCCAGGTAGTGGATGTTCATGCCGCCCTGCTGGAAACCCGGGTCGGCCATGATGCGCTGCTGCAGCGGGATGTTGGTCTTGATGCCGTCGATGACGGTTTCCGCGAGCGCCACGCGCATGCGCGCGATCGCCTGTTCGCGGGTGGCACCGTGCACGATGAGCTTGCCGATCATCGAGTCGTAGTTGGGCGGCACCCTGTAGCCTTCGTAGACGTGGCTGTCCACGCGCACGCCGGGCCCGCCGGGTGGGTGGTAGTGGCGGATCAGGCCGGGGCAGGGCATGAAGGTGTCCGGATCCTCGGCGTTGATGCGGCACTCGATCGCGTGGCCGCGGATCTCGATGTCTTCCTGGCGGATCGACAGCGGATGGCCGGCGGCTATCCGCAGCTGCTCGCAGACCAGGTCGATGCCGGTGATGCGCTCGGTGACCGGATGCTCGACCTGGATGCGCGTGTTCATCTCGATGAAGTAGAAGCGCCCGTTCTCGAACAGGAACTCGAAGGTGCCCGCGCCGCGATAGCCGATGCGTTTGCAGGCCTCCACGCAGACCGCGCCGATCTGCGCGCGCTGCTCGGGCGTGATGCCCGGCGCGGGGGCTTCTTCCACCACCTTCTGGTGGCGGCGCTGCATCGAGCAGTCGCGCTCGCCCAGGTAGATGGCGTTGCCCTGGCTGTCGGCCAGCACCTGGATCTCGATGTGGCGCGGGTTCTCCAGGAATTTTTCCATGTAGACGATGTCGTTGCCGAACGCCGCCTTGGCTTCGGATTTCGTGGTGGCGATGGCGCTGTGCAGCGAGCCTTCCACGTGCACCACGCGCATCCCGCGCCCGCCGCCGCCGCCGGCGGCCTTGATGATGACCGGCAGGCCGATTTCGCGCGCGATCATCGTGTTCTTGAGCGGGTCATCGCCCAGCGGGCCGTCCGATCCCGGCACGCAGGGCACGCCGGCCTCCTTCATCGCATGGATCGCGGCGACCTTGTCGCCCATCATGCGGATCGTCTCGGCCCTGGGGCCGATGAAGATGAAGCCCGAGCTTTCCACCCGCTCGGCGAAGTCGGCGTTCTCCGACAGGAAGCCGTAGCCCGGATGGATGGCCTGTGCGTCGGTGACCTCGGCCGCCGCGATCAGCGCCGGGATGTTGAGGTAGCTCTCGGACGAGGCCGCCGGGCCGATGCAGACCGACTCATCGGCCATCGCCACGTGCTTGAGGTTGCGGTCCACCGTGGAGTGCACCGCCACGGTCCGGATGCCGAGGGAGTGGCACGCGCGCAGGATGCGCAGCGCGATTTCGCCGCGGTTGGCGATGACGATTTTGTCGATCATGGGATTCGGGAATCGGGAATGGGGAATGGTGGTGGCGAGACTTCGGCGGCCTCGCCGGTTCGGCCGGATTGGGGCAGTGAGGAGAGCGAGTTCATCGGCGCGGTGAGGCGAGCGAAGATGCGGTCGACCTGCTCGATCAATTGGGCGTCGCGTTGCACGCGGCCGAGGCGTTCGGCGATGTGCAGCTGCGTGTCCGGTTCGGCCAGCGACCCTCGCGCGATTGACAGGAACCTGATGCAATCCTGACGCGAGCGGCGCGCTGCACCTTCGGCAATGTTGGACGGGAAGCTTGCGGCACTGCGACGCAGTTGCCGGGTCAGGGAGACGCGTTCGGCGTCGGGAAGATCGTTGGAGTATCGATACACCACTTCGACCAGGTGCATCGCATCACGCCAGGCATCCAGCCGCGCGTGCGGCCGCTTGGACGATTTCCGATTCTCCATTCCCGATTCCCGGCGCGTCAGCTGATCACAAACAGCGGCTCGTCGAACTCCACGGGCTGGCCGTCCTTGGCGAGGATGGCGGTGATGGTGCCGGCGACTTCGGCTTCGATCGGGTTGAACATCTTCATCGCCTCGATGATGGCCAGGGTGTCGCCGGGCTTGACCGCCTGCCCGACGGTGACGAAGGGCGGCTTGTCCGGGCTGGGGGCGGCGTAGAAGGTGCCGACCATCGGTGATCGCAGCACGTTGCCCTCGGGCAGCGCGTTGGCCTTGGCAGCGGGTTCATCCATGGCTTCCGGGGCCGCGGCAGCCGCCGGTGCCGGTGCGGCCAGTGCGGGAGCGGCGTAGGCCACCGGGGCGGCAGGAACGCCGGCGCGCGACAGCCGGACCGATTCCTCGCCCTCGCGAATCTCGATCTCGGTGAGGTTGGATTCTTCCAGCAGGTCGATCAGTTTCTTGATTTTTCGCAGGTCCATGGGAGGCTCGAAATGGAAAGATGGAAAGGATGAAAGGCGGGTGCCGCCGGCGGCGCGGCGGCGGTCAGGCCGGGGCGGCGAGGCGCTGCAGCGCGGCGTCCAGCGCATAGCGGTAGGAGTCGGCACCGAATCCGGCCACCACGCCCACCGCCAGATCGCTGAAATAGCTGTGGTGGCGGAAGGGTTCGCGCCGGTGCGGATTGGAGAGGTGCACTTCGATGAACGGGATCGCCACCGCCGCCAGCGCGTCGCGGATCGCCACGCTGGTGTGGGTGAAGGCGGCGGGGTTGATCAGGATGAACGCGGTACCATCGGCACGCGCGGCCTGGATGCGGTCCACCAGCTCATGCTCGGCGTTGGACTGGAAGGACGCCAGCGCGTGGCCGCGCGCCGCGGCGCGGGTCGCCAGATCGGCATCGATCTGCGCCAGCGTGGCGGCACCATAGACCGCCGGCTCGCGCGTGCCGAGCAGGTTGAGGTTGGGGCCGTGCAGGACCAGGACACATGCCATCGAGGGTAGGGCGCAGGCGGAAAGCGGCGAGTGTGGTGCAGGCTCCGGGCGCTTGTCCAGAGACTTTGCCGAAGATCGACGAAGTTGCGCGATTTAATCGGCTGTTTGAATTTTTCCATCGGAACCGTGCCCCTCCGCCCCTGACGCGTGCGGCGCGACGGCAGTACCCTTGCACGGTTGCGGCCGAGGGGAAAATCCGGGATGGCGAAGTCGGGCTGGGCGATGGACGCGGGCAACCGCAAGGTGGTGCTGGCCTCGTCGCTGGGCACGCTGTTCGAGTGGTACGACTTCTTCCTCTACGGCGCGCTGGCCGCCATCACCAGCCGCCACTTCTTCTCGGCGGTGAACGAGACCGCGGGCTTCATCTTCGCCCTGCTGACTTTTTCGGTCGGTTTTGCGGCGCGTCCGTTCGGTGCCGTGGTGTTCGGGCGGCTGGGCGATCGCAGCGGGCGCAAGCGCACCTTCCTCATCACCATCGTGGTGATGGGTGCCTCGACCGTGCTGGTCGGCTGCCTGCCGTCCTACGACAGCATCGGCATGGCGGCACCGGTGCTGTTGATCGCGCTGCGCCTGCTGCAGGGCCTGGCCCTGGGCGGAGAGTACGGCGGCGCGGCGATCTATGTGGCCGAGCATGCGCCGGACGCACAGCGCGGCTACTACACCAGCTGGATCCAGACCATGGCCGGGGTCGGCCTGCTGCTCTCGCTGGTGGTGATTGCCGCAACGCGCTGGCTGGTGGGCGAGGAGGCCTTCGCGCAGTGGGGCTGGCGCGTGCCCTTCCTGCTCTCGGCCGTGCTCCTGGGTATTTCGGTGTGGGTGCGCCTGTCGCTGGACGAATCGCCGGTGTTCCAGCGCATGCGGGCCGAAGGTCGCGTCTCCAAGGCACCGCTGCGCGAGGCTTACGGCCAGTGGCGTTACGTGAAGCTCGGCATCGCCGCGATGTTCGGCATCATCGCCGGTCAGGCCACGCTCTGGTACACCAGCCACTTCTATTCGTTCTACTTCCTGACCCAGACCATGCAGGTGGACGGGCTCGACGCCACCCTGATGCTGGGCCTGGCGGTGGCGATGGCGACGCCGTTCAACGTGCTGTTCGGGGCGCTGTCCGACCGCATCGGGCGCAAGCCCTTTTTCGTGCTCGGCTGCCTGCTCGCGGCGCTGCTGTACTTTCCGATCTTCCACGGCCTCGCGCACTTCGCCAATCCGGCCCTGGAGCAGGCGCGGCGCAGCACGCCGGTGCAGGTGCATGCCGATCCGGCCACCTGTTCGTTCCAGTTCAATCCGGTGGGGGCGGCGGATTTCACCAGCTCCTGCGACATCGCCAAGTCCGTACTGGCGCGGCATCACGTCAGCTACGAAAATCACGTCCTGCCCGCCGGCGGCCTGGCGCAGGTGCGGGTCGGTGAGACGCGGATCGACGCGTTCGAGGGCGGCGGGCTGGATCGCGCCGAGCGCGCGCGGCGCATCGATGCCTTCGACTCGCAGCTGATGCAGGCGGTCCGCGCCGCCGGCTACCCGGAGCGCGCCGATCCGGCGGCCATGAACCGTACCGGCATCGTCGCCCTGCTGTTCACGCTGTGCCTGCTGGCTGCCATGACCTACGCGCCGGTGGCGGCGGCGATGGTCGAGCTGTTCCCGGCGCGCATCCGCTACACCGCGATGTCGATTCCCTACCACGCCGCCAATGGCTGGATCGGCGGCCTGCTGCCGCCCATGGCGTTCGCCTTCGTTGCGGCTACCGGCAATATCGACGCCGGGCTGTGGTACCCGCTGTTCTTCGCCATCCTCACCGTCGTGGTCGGTGCCGCCATGCTGCCCGAGACGCGCGGGCGTCCGATCGGCGAGTAGGGGTCAGTCCGCCGTCCAGCCGTCCAGGTCGCCTTCGCGGAAGGCACCCATCTTGCGCTTTTGCAGACGGCCGTCGGCACCGATCAGCACCGAATAGGGCAGCACGCCGCGCACGTTGCCCAGCAGCGCCGAGCTGTCGCCGGGGCCGGATTCTTCCAGGAACACCGGGAAGCCGACCGGGTGGCGGGCGAGGAAATCCGCAGCGGCGTCCGGATCGTCCAGCGCGATGCCGATCACCTGTACCCCGTCCGGGTTCTGCGCGGTGGCGAAGGCGTCGAGCAGCGGCATTTCCTCGATGCACGGCGGGCACCAGCTCGCCCAGTAGTTGATGAGCATCGGGCGCCCTTGCACCGCGAGGCTGTGCGCCGCGCCATCGAGGCGGCTCACCGGCAGCGCCGGCACGGCCTCGCCCGGGCCGATCACCGCGCGCCCGTCCGGCAGCGTCGGCCCCTGCCCGAACACGTGGCGCACCACCCACTGGCCGGCGTCGCTGCCCAGCAGTACCGACGGGCCGAAGGCCAGCGCCGCCGCACCCAGACCCGCCATGGCACCGACGAGGCCGAGCACGCCCACCAGCAGCACCTGTTTCCAGGGCGTCACGGTGCGCCCAGGGCGGCTTCCACCGCGTCGAAGGTCAGCACCGTCGGCAGTACCACGTCCTCGTGCCCCGGACGGATCACGACGTAGAGCGGCACGCCGACCGCGCCGTGGGATTCCAGGAAGGCGGTGATGGCCGGATCCACGCGCGTCCAGTCGCCCTTCATGTAGACCGCGTCGCGCGCCGCCAGGCTCTGGCGGAAGGTGTCGCTGTCCAGAACGCGCTTTTCATTGGCCTTGCAGGTCACGCACCAGTCGGCGGTCATGTTGACGAAAACGGTGCGGCCGTCGTCGCGCAGGGCGTCGAGCGTCTGCGCCGAATAGGCCACCGAGCCATTGCCGGTTTCGGCCATCGCACCCGGCGGCTCCATCTGCGGGATGCGCCACAGCGGCCACAGCGCGACCAGCAGCAGCACGACCGCAGCGACGCGCCCCGCAACGCTGCCGCCCCAGCGCGACTTTTCCCAGCGCCACAGCGCCAGCGCCAGCACCACGATGCCGGCCAGCGCGTAGGCCGATGCATCCACGCCGTGCTGCTTGCCCAGCACCCACAGCAGCCACACTGCGGTGAGGTACATCGGGAAGGCGAGCACCTGCTTGAGGGTTTCCATCCACGCGCCGGGGCGGGGCAGGCGCTGCGCCAGTGCCGGCACGAAGCCGATCGCAAGGAAAGGCAGCGCCAGTCCCAGACCCAGCGCCAGGAATACCGAGATCGCGACCGCCGTGGGCGACACGAAGGCGAACGCCAGCGCGCCGCCCATCAAGGGCGCGGTGCAGGGACTGGCCACCACCACGGCCAGGACGCCGGTGAAGAAATCCCCGGCCGGGCCGCTTTTGCCGGCGAGGTTCTGGCCGAGGCCGGCCCAGCCCGAGCCGATCGAGAACACGCCTGAAAGGCTCAGGCCGATGGCGGCCATCAGATAGGCCAGCGCACCCACGACCAGCGGCTGCTGCAGCTGGAAGCCCCAGCCCAGCGCCAGCCCGAGATGACGCAAGGCCAGCGCCGCCGCGCCCAGCAGCGCGAAACTCAGCAGCACGCCGGCGGTGTACCAGAGCGCATGCGCCCGTGCCTTGCCGGCGCTTTCACCACTTTGCGCCAGCGACAGGGCCTTGAGCGAAAGCACCGGCAGCACGCAGGGCATCAGGTTGAGGATGAGGCCGCCGCCCAGCGCGAACAGCAGGGCCTTGAGCCAGCGCGCGACGCCGAAGGGCGCGGAAGCGTCTGCATCGGGTGCGGCGAGCGAGACGAGCTGGTCGGCGGCAGCCGCCGGCAGGTCGAGCGTCACCTGCCGCGTCATCGGCGGATAGCAGATGCCGTCGTTCTGGCAACCCTGGAAGGTGGCTTCGAGCGTGATCGGGCCGGCGTCGGCGCGGCTGCGGCGCAGCCCCAGCGGCAGCTCGAACTGGTCGAAGTAGACGATGACATCGCCGAAGTGCTCGTCCTGGTGCTGCGTGCCTGTTGGCCAGCGCGGCGTGGCAAGCTGCACGCCATTGGCATCGAGCAGGCGGAATTCGGAGCGGTCGCGGTAGAGGTAGTAGCCCGGTGCCGGGGTGAAGCGCAGCAGCAGCTCGGTCGGCGAGTTGGCGATGGCCTCGAAGCGGAAGGCCTGATCCTCCGGCAGCGGTATCGCATCGGTACCCAACGCATCGGCCGCCGGGGCAAGCGGATTCGCCAGCCCGCCTATGGCAAGCCCGGAAGACACCGGCGATGATCCGGTCGCGCCCGGCAGGCCGCTGAAACCGCCGGCCCCGGGCAGCGCCGCGGCAACCTGCACCGTCACTTCGCGCGACTGCGGCGGGTAGCAGATGCCGGCATCGGCACAGCCCTGGTACTTCACCCGGAAGCGCTGTGCGCCGCCATCGAGGCCCGACAGCGTGGCGCTGACCGCGCTGCGCCAGGTTTCCACATCGCCGAAGAACTCGTCGTGATGCGGCGTGCCGCGCGGCACCTCCAGTGCGCCGGCGGCACCGCTGTCATCCAGCGCCTGCACCGAGAAACGGTGCCGGTAGAGGTAGTAGCCCTCGGCGATGGTGAAGTCGAAGCGCGCGCTGCCCGGATCGCCCGCGCGCGCATCCAGCGCGTAGGCCTCGTCGACCGGCAGCAGGTCGGACTCATCGAAGGCGTGCGCCGTGCCGGCGGAGAAGAGCGCCAGCAGCGTCAGCGCGCAGAAGTGGAGAAGGTGTCGTGTCATGGGAAATCGTCGTCAGCGGCCCGCACCTGCCGCGGGCGGCGAGGTTTCCTCGTCGATCCACGCCAGGTAGCGGTCCAGTCCGGAACCAGCTTGGACAGCCAGGATCTCCGGGAGTTCATAAGGGTGGCGCGCAACGATGTGGCGTTCCACCTCGTCCAGCCGTGCCGCCTGCGTCTTGATCAGCAGCTGCACCTCGTCCGAGCACTCGATCTCCCCCTGCCAGCGATAGATCGATTCCACGCCCGGAATCAGGCTCACGCAGGCCGCCAGCCGGGATTCCACCAGCGATCGCGCCAGCGTGCGGGCGCTGGCGAGGTCGGGGCAGGTGCAAAGCAGGAGGGTTGCGGTCATGGGGTGAGAAGGATGGTGGGCCCACCAGGACTCGAACCTGGAACCAAAGGATTATGAGTTCGCTTTGAAATCAGTAAGTTGCTGAAAGACAAGTGAAGGATGCCGAAGGGTGTGGAAGACGAAAGCAGTTCTGGATCAGAAGGTTAGCGAAGGTTGGCGGAGTCGCGGCGAACTGACGGGCGTACCGCTGATGTACCGAAATCCGGGGCAGCTCCGGGGTGCCGGTCGATCATGGCGATGGCTGCCATGGATCGACGATGGTCACTCCCGTCGGCTCGAAATCCGCCACGTTGCGCGTGACTATCGCCATGCCATGGACCAGCGCCGTCGCCGCAATGAGCGCGTCACGCTCGCCGCGCCTGTCAGGCACATGTAGCCGGGCGCAACGCTGCGCCACCGCCGTATCGACAGGCAGCGTGCGCTCGGCAAACTCGGGCAACACATGCCGCTCCATCCACGCACGCAGCACCGCCCCCTGGGCCGCATCCTTGCGTTCGATCGACAGCACGCCGAGCTCCAGTTCCATGATGCTGATCGCCGATACGAAGAGCTCGGCGGCATCGACACTGTCGGCCCATGCCGCCACATTCGCATCGGCCTTGCCAAGCCGTACCTTGCGCAGTTCGGACACCACGTTGGTATCGAGCAAATACATCATGAAAGATCAGCCGGTCGGGCTCCGATCATCACGCGTGGCGGCTCGAACTCGATGTCCGCCGCTCCCGGTATCGCCAGCGCATCGGCAATGCTTCGGCGCTGCCTGGTCAGCCGCTGATAGTCCTCGAAGCTCAAGAGCACATGCGCAGGCTTGCCGCGATCGGTGATGATTACCGGGCCGCTCTTGGTGGCCTTCTTCGCTCGTGTCACATCCTGGTTCAGCTCTCGGCTGGATAGGGTTGTAATGGTCATTGGTCACCTCCCATTGCCTTCAATGTATGAACATTACTACATCGTGAGTCGTTGGAAAACTGGAGGTGTCAAAGCCCAAAGGCTTGCCCCCTAGATACCGGACGCGGTACAGGTGGGCGCCTCATACAAAATATTGTATGGTAAGCACATGGCTGACCCCAAACCCGTCGAGTTCTGCGGTAGTGCTCTGGATGATCTGCGCGCCTTCCCGACAGAGGCGAAGCGCGAGGCAGGGCACCAACTCGATCAGGTGCAACGCGGCCTGGACGCTGACGATTGGAAGCCGATGCCGACAGTCGGCTCAGGCGTCAGAGAAATCCGAATACGGGATGCCGCTGGCGCATACCGCGTGATCTATGTAGCGAAGTTTACGGATGCCATCTACGTGCTTCACTGCTTCCGAAAGAAGACATCCAAGACAAACAGACCGGACCTGGACTTGGCCATTCAGCGCTACCGGGAACTGGTGAAGGAGCTAGTGCGATGAGTAAGAAGCAACGATTTGCCAGTGTGTGGGATGCGATCGAAGACACGCCCGCCGAGGCCGAGAACATGAAGCTTCGATCTGAGCTGCTGCTGGCGCTCAAGGGCCGCATTGCCCAATTGGGGATGACGCAGGCGCAGGCTGCCAAGCTGTTCGGCGTAACCCAGCCCCGGGTGTCCGACTTGATGCGTGGAAAGATCAACCTGTTCGGCCTGGACGCCCTAGTGAATATGGCGACGGTCGCCGGCTTGCATGTCGAGCTGCGGGTACTCGAAGCCGCCTGACTTCCCCACACGCTCCTACGCCAATGTCCGTTGGCTGCTATCGGCCAAAAGCGGCCACTCACGGCTACGAATGACTGGACTGCTCACTAGCGGAAAAGAAAATAAGTCTTCGTGCGACTAGATGTCTGTTACATAACGTTCACAGAACTCCTTCAAATAAGCAGCGCTTGTGTAAGCTGCATATGGCTGTGCCGCATCACTCTTCTCGTCATCGGCAAAATCGCATACTGACTTAATCCCAAGTGCGATGGGCTTGGGGCGCGGAGCTTGCTCGACCGCAAAAAACACCCCATAAAGCTCCATTTCCACTGCCAGCAGCTTCCTCTGCTGTAGCCGGATGCTTTCTGTTACTTCACGATCTGCCAAGACCGCAGAACCCGAAGCTATGGGACCTCGATGCAAAGCTGGAGGGGCCATGGGCTTTGGAAGCCAGCCACGCTGGATCGACGCTGCCAGATCTGCATCGTTTGCCAGTTGATCGATACGAGACGAGACAAAAGCATTTGCTTGGATAAAATTAGGATCCATGAGGAAGCCACTGATGGCGTTCTTCGTAGACACATGCTTCCCGCTTTGGTAGTCCCATGACATATCCGCGGCGATCACGTCTCCAATATTTGCTTTGTCACGCACTCCAGCACATATCCCGGGCATCGCTACTAGTTTCGGGCGGAAATGCTGGATCAATTTAGAAACTAGGATCGAAGAGGACACCATCCCCATCCTGTTTGCTACGGCCGCCACAGCCGAGCATGTTCTCCCCCTGCTCACAAACTTCCCCTTAGCGAAGAACTGGCAATCATCCAGCGCCTCATCGGCCGTCCAATCCCAAGGCAGGCGGCGAATGGCATCCATCTCAAGTTGCAATGCCGTGACGATTACTACATCGACGTCATAATCCAGTGGAGCAGCGTTCTCATCGTAGTCACGGATATAGCGAACCGCACTGCCAATCGTCTGCATCCAGTCGTCGTTCAGCGAATTCTCGCGCACCAGCACCCAGGATCGACTTGTGAAATCCTGGGCATTCTCCCGCTCCGCCACCTCGTAAGCTGTCAGGCCGACTATATGCTTTGGCTTACGGAGCCTGGTTGTTTCAGATAATTCCGTAAGCAAACTGACAGCGACTTGCTCATTGGGTTCGTCACCCGTACGAAATGGCAACACAACATCCAATACCAACAGGTCATAAGTTGTTGCCGCGAGAGCATCACGTGCTGACAAACCACTTGATTCCACATCCATCTCGGCAGGTGTGCAGTCTGCGTAAGTCGTCAGGTATGAGATAAGCTTGAGGGAACGATCTTCGTCATCGTCGACAATCAGGATTTTCATGGACTCAGGTGCTCCACGCTAATTAGTGCATTGGTCAATCTTTGGCGCCAGGTTTCATCGGTGGCTCCACCGTAGTAGATCAGATCTTTGAACGTGGCTGGGTGCTCTTCCATCAAACGTTCAGAGAGCACCGATAAGTCAACATGCCCACCCTTGTCAGGAAATGCCTCGTATTGCGTAACGATAAAAACCGGGCAGTGAACCTTATAGAAATCCATATACCTCAAGAGCTCTATCCCACCATAATTCTGCGGTCGGCCACCTTGTTCGCCTGGTGCAACGTTGAATGTAGGGAGGGACATGTCCAATACGAGCACATCGGTCTGGCGTTGCCGCAGGATGTCGAGCGCTGCGCGCACGGAACGCGCCGTTCCCAATTCAGCATCTGGAAATACTGGAGCAACCGCACTGACAATACTCTCCAGTTTCGGCACTTCGTCATCAGCAATAAGAACATACATGGTTTATTATGGCCTGCCAGGAGAGTAGCTGAGTCTTACATGCAAACTGAAGCGATCGTTCATGCAACTGAAATCCAAGGAATCTCCATCTGCCTCGGAAACAATACTGGCCAGCTTGTAGAGTCCAGACCCGCCTTCGGAACGCGCACGCGATATCCCTTGAGATGCAGCTATATCCTTCTTGATGGATTTCAGCTTAGACTGAAGTGAACAAATCTCGGAATTGTTGAGATTGACGTTATTATCGATAGTGAAAAGCAAATGCGTTTTGCCATCTTCCAAATCCACGTTGATTCGGATTTCGGATTCCCCCTCCATGACTCCATGGGCCGCGACATTACCAAGCGCAATATAAAAAACGTCACACACGAGCGGCAGAGCCAAATCCGAAAATGAAAACTCGGAATTGCTAGTCAGCTTTATGTTCGGAGAGAAATCTGTATTGGTTGCCTTCACCGACTCGACGGCAATTCCAACGACTTCATCCAAAGAATAAGTTCGAGGCGACCGCTCAGCAGGCTCAAACCAGCTAGCAGCCATCTCAAGCGCAGCCTGCATGCCGACCGACGCCTTCACGGCAGCAGCGTCAAATGCCGCCCGTTCATCCGGATTCTTAAGAATCTTCTGCGCTTTCACCCTTAGCGACTGGAACTGTTCGGAAACGAACGCCACAGAATCCTGCCTCAGGAGCCTCTGCGCTTGCCCAAGCGATGGTGTCAGCATCGCCCATAGCGAGGTAAACATCGTGTCAACAAAACTGTCAAGCGAGATATCTTCACTTGCAAACTTGCGTATTACTAAATAGCTTGCTGCACTTAATGGCACATCGAATAGTCCGTAAGGTTTTGATTCGCTCTTTACGTGCAACAAGGTATCCTTGAGACGGATCAAGTGCAGATCAATGGCTTTGCTCGCCGCGATGATAGCTGCATTCAGGGCAACTCTCTGCGTATTTTCTACAACCAAATCCGCCCATGTATCACCGGATCGATAGGAACCATTCAAGTTGCGCTTAGCGATTACTCTTTCGCGCTCTGCAGGCGCTCGAACCACGCCAACAATAGAGCCGTGCCTGATTCGTTTACTGATATAGCTGTCCAGCCCATGAGGGACGTCAAAAAGGAAGTGGTTTCGGGAACGCATTATCATCGAAACCAGAAGCTCGTCGGTCTCACTCGTTGCCAATGCCAGCGCATAGTCTCCTTGCTGCTTGCGCTTCTCAAGTTCTTTCAGAATTGTCAAAAGCCCTTCCGTCTGCCCGTCTGCACTTTTCTGCAACGACGTATATCGCTGGAAACTCTCTGCTAGATCCGGTTTCAGCCTTCTTGAAAGTGATTCCATATCCACATGCACGCGACTTCCATCGATAGTCTGCAGCCCGTCGAGCAGCGTCAATGTGCGTGAGATTTCGATCACTTCTTGTCGGTGTCGCTCGGTCTCCCCTTTATCCAGAACTGCTAAGTAACCGCAAATTTCCCGGCGCTCCTCAAGGACCTCTCGAGAGCTTCGAATTGCCGGAAGCATATCGAGCATTGCCGATGTGCATACCTTGTCAAGAAGAAAGACAAGCAGTGATGGCGACCAGTGTGTCTCGACCCTTCGAAGCTCAGAGGGTTTAGTTACGCCGAAGCCATCGAGCAAAGTCTCGAGTGCAAAGCGGCGATAGGTCTTAATCCTGTCATCACCCTCAATGCTCTGAATGAGGGACAGAGCAATCGACAATTCTGGACCAAGAGCCGCCTCCTCCATGTCAGCCCATTCGAGGTCTTGGTATATCTCACGTACTGGCATTGCATCCGGATCTACGCCTCTGTCCACATGCTCACGTGCGATCAGTCTTGAGGCAGAGACGATGTCTCCGGTACGAGCGTAAACATTCAGTGCAATCGTCGCACCTTGCGCAGCAACAATACGATTCTTCGATGAAAGCGCACTGCCAACTGCGCTGGCAGCGGCATCAGGCCTGACAGCTCTGAGGAGGCGTATCGAGTCCGCTAAGGCAGCTGCCCCCTCTTGCATTTCGGCTTGGCGCGCCTCGCCAATTCCCCTTGCAAGCCTGTCCGAGAACGCTAATGTTGTACCATCCGAAACTATTTCCCGAAGTGCGGAGTAATGCTGACTATCTGAATAACTAAACAGATCGAGTGCACCCCAGAAGCTGCTATTGAGCGCAGCCACCTTCAGCTTTCTGGCAGCAATTTCCGTATGTGGCGCGACTGATGCTTCAATAATGCATCTAAGGGCCTTTCCGGTAGGTAGTGCCGCGAAGACGTGCGCGAACTTCTTCAGCTTCTCATCGGCACGCCCCACAGTGGTTGCTTGGTAGCCGCGCCTGCTCAGCGTCTCAGCCAACCCTCGCACTGCGATCATCTTTTCACTGGCGCTTTCCTCTCGCCGCAACGAGGTGCGAGCTGTCGTTAACGACATTGCGAAGATTCGCTCCACTGTCATTTCCTGGCGAAAGTACCTCCTAATGATTCGCGACTGGGTCTCCGGCAAGGCTCCTGCTAATGCCGCATCGATAAGATCAAGGTTGTGAGCGGAAATTCTATGATCAAGCGCACCGGATATTGCAAAACGGATCTTGCTCAGTCGAAAGTCCTCGATATCCATCATGAGGTCTAATGCACTTGATATTGCGTCGAAAATCTTCTCATTGAATTTTTTCGTTGACGCTTCTTGCAGGTACGAGATGAAGGTCTCGTAGACATCGATTGCATGATGACTTTGCTCTATGCGCAATATCCTAGAACACGCAGCATTCGAATCTGGCCACTCCCCAGACCCTCGGTACTGAAGATAGTCCACAAGGCCTGTCAATGCCGTACGATCCTGACGTCGTTTAGTCTCCTCTAAGAACCAGCTGATTGACACCGTGGGTTCCGCACGAACACTTGCTGCATTAGCGATATATGGCCAAATACCCCTCTTTCGAAGTGATCTGATTTCCTTGAGAACTTGTTTCTGGGCATCGATGCCGTGGACAGCCTGCGTTAACCCGACCCGCAATTCCGTCGACCAGAGGGAAATGCCGAGTTGGACCTCGCAAGCCTGTAGCGATTCGAGGCACTTCTCGTAATTTCCTCGTGCGAACGAATGCCCCACCTCGTTTGCACGCAGAAGATATGCATTCAGTGCTTTCCGTTCGAAACTCAGCCTGGCGGCAATCCACCGAATTTCCAAATCGATGGAGAGCGCATCTCCTGGAAGCAACTGAACAAGGTAATCGTGGCCAATTGGGATTCTAGCAAAGCGCGAATCATCACCCTGCGCTAAGGATCGAAGCGTCTCGAAGAATGCGCACGCCCCTCCCTTGGAAGTCTTCGTTCGCGCACTCATCATGACGCGTTGCAGGCCAGTTCGGTACAGAAATGCCCGTTTCCGATCATCAACCTTGAAGCCCTTAGATCTTGCGCGACCGAACAACGCCCTTAGCTCTGCCAGAGAATCCTTGCTCAGCCTACCCTTGTTAGCATGCGCTACCATCCCCCCCCCCTTTTACGATCGATCGGGTGGTTAAACACCGTCACCAACCCGATTTTAATTATACGAATCACGTCATGGTCGAGGGGGTCGAAAGGTTCAGCCGTGCTTTCATACCTCGACAAAGTTGGTCGAGGACGCTAGTAATGGCGGCTTAGCCGGCCAAAACAACTAAGTTCGCATCCATGTGCAAACAGAATTGCACTTCGCCCCCTCCGACGCACCCTTGATACTACATGCCTTACTCGCTTTGTCCACCTGCAGCAGTCTTTCCAGCATAGCATGTAAAGCCGTTAGTAAAATTTAAGCTGATCAGGATTTCCGTAGCATCACTGACGGCCAGTACCACACTCAGCAGCCATCTCCGCTTTAGACCAAAATCGGGCATATATTCGGCATCAACGGCGCTTTATAGGATCAACCGACGGAGACGTTCAACCGATCAGGAATTGATAATTCCTCACCACTAATCAGCGAAGATATCTCCTTCGAGCGCGCGATAGATCGCCATGTTGATGATGCTTGCGCGGCCTTGGCCGGTACGTTTTGCAACCTCGTCAACCCGGCGAAGGAGATCAGGGGTGATCGTCAAGGATATCTGCCGCTTGTTCCCCTTGCGGATGCCCTTGTTGTACGACTCAGGGGGCACCGCGCTCCCGTCCGGTGCCCCGGCGATGAACTTGTCTGCTTTGGCGTCCGCAGCCTTCGGTTTCCGCTGAATAGACATGTATCTTGCCGTTCTTAGACTATCGTTTGGATATTAAACACGGACTCGGCAAGAGCCGTCAACTCGGCGCACGCCTTGGGATCGCGCGGAGCAAGCTCGAACACGGATAGGCCCTGGCCGCTAGCGTTGGAGAACGCCTTCCGACGGCGGATCGGCTGGGGCAAGTAGGCGAATTGAGGCACGTCGGCAACGGCTGCGGCCGCTTCGGCGTTGTCCGCTGACGATTCACCAGGGTCCGCCAGGTTGAGGACGGCGAACGCTTGCAGCCCATCACGCACGCTGCGTGCTTCATCGACCAGCGCGGCGATGTCATCGAGCGCCCATACGTCGTAGCTGCGGGGGGCGAATGGCACCACCAACACATCAGTGAGTGTCAGGGCTGCACGCAATGCCGTGCTGTCGCGGCCGCCGGCGTCGATCACAATGTCGTCCCATTTCGCCCGCTGCTGCTGCACCTGGGCGCGAAGTGTGCTGCCATCGGGGTATTGAGCGCAGGCGATACCTGGGCCTCTGCCGTTCTCGGCTCGGGCGGCGATGGCGACGGTTGCGGTTCCCTGCCGGTCGCCGTCGATCAACCATACCTCGCGCCCCGCCAGGGCGCGAGTGATTGCGAGCTGTACGGCCAGCGTGGTCTTGCCGACTCCGCCCTTGGTGTTGCCTATCGTAAGAATCATCGTATCAGTTCCTTTGGATGTTGTTTTAATATCCTTACCGCTCGACCCCTATGCCCTTGTCCCACGCTTCCATGAACCGGGCGTTCGCCTCCTTCCGTCGTGCCTGAGCGGTGCGCGCCTGGCGTGCCGCACGCACTGCACCCGCGATAACGCGCTTGGCTTCTGCTGGCGGCATTGAGCGTGTGGCCTCCGTGAACGCCTTGCGCGCCTGCGCCGGGGTCATGTTTCGAGTAGATTCGGTCTTGCTGGTCATCGTGATTGCTCCTGGTCGAATGGCCGGAAACGTCCGGCCCCGTCATCGCGTCGGGCCGCGCTCCTTGCCACGCTCCCGCTGCTGTGCGAATTGCTGCTGTACCTGCTCGTGGATGGCCTTGGCGCGCTCGGCCTGCTGTGCCGCGCGGAATGCTTCGACCCGCTGCCATAGCTCAGGCTGTTCGCGCTGAACCTTCCGTGCGGCCAGCCGCTGCGCTTCCATTGGGCTGCGTGCGATGTTTCCGGCGATTCGGCGGCGGCGCTGAATGTCCCCGATGCGCTTTGCAAGCTGTTGTCCTTGGCCCTGCCAAGCGGCCGCATCCTTCTCGTACTGGCCGCGCCCGAGCATTGCCGCTAGTCCGCGCGGCTCCTGTGGTCGCGTTGCCTGGTGTGTGCGGTAAGCCTGGCTCAAGGCATCGTCCAGTCTCTCCAGGCGCGCCGTCACCGCCGCCGCTCGACCACGCCGCTCGGCGGACCTCTGCTCCAAGAGCTTCTCCAATGCCGCTTCATCTTGGTGGCTATGGTCAAGCGCGGTCGCCTTTGCATCAGTCAGGGACAGGGCAGGAGATTTCGTTGTCGTGGCCTGACCCGGTTGGGCTTTCACCCACTGGGCAGTTTCCTCATCAGCCTGGCGAATGATCGCCAACCCGTAGTGCTTCGGATTCTTGCCCTGTGCCTCGTATTCGGCACGGATGCGCTTCATGGCCGCTTCGCGCACGTCGTCCATCGTCTGCGGGGCCATGGTCTGGTCGCGCTTGTCCGCTGTCGAAGTCACGATCCAGGCGGCTTTGGCCTTGGCGTGCTCAGCGGCGATCTCCGATGCCTTACGCTTCGGCGCTTCCGCTGGTGGCGCGGAAACCGCCGGAGCGGGTTTGTTGGCCGCCACCATCGTCAACACTTGGTCACCCCGACCGGCGCGTTCAAGAACTCGCCCGATGGCTTGCTCGGCGCGCTTCGCCAGCGCGCTCACCTTCGCCCGACCGCGCTCGATCCAACGCCGCAACACGCCTTCGCCGTCGAAACCGCGCCGGTCGGCAAAGTCCAGGGTGCTTTCCTTTGGCCGCTCGCGGCCCAGCGTCCGTGCCAGTCGCGCCCGTGCGGCGACCTCGCCATTGCCGCCAAAGTCCTCCACCGCCGCAAAGAGCGTTGCGCTGTCCCGGTGCCGTGTCATTCCGACGTAGGCAAGACTTCGATCCATACCGGGCGTCGCCAGCAGATAGGCGCGATCCACCGTCACGCCCTGCGCTTTGTGGATGGTGACGGCGTAGCCGTGATCCACGGCCGAGTACTGCTCTGCGTTGACCTGGCGCGTTTCCCCGTTGTCCAGACGTACCGACAGGCCACCATGTTCGGCCCGCTCGACCGTTCCGAGCGTGCCGTTCTTCACGCCAAGATCGCGGTCGTTGCGCAGGAAAACGATCCGGTCGCCAGCGGCAAACTCGCGTCCACCGCGCTCCGTCATGAAGCGGGCTGTGCCGTCCAGCTCGCCGCGATCCTTCCGCGCCTCTCGAATTGCCTCGTTCAACGCCAGTACGTCCTTGTTGCTGTGAGCAAGGACGATCTGGCTTCCCATGTCTTTGTCGCTGACGTATGCGGCTGCAAGCGCCTTCCTGGCCGCCTCACGGCTGTCGCGCATCTGGACATGGCCGCGTTCGTCATAGGCGCGCAAACCGTCGGCTACCGATCCACGCGCGAACTGCTGTCCGGCCTCCCGTGCCCATGCCTGGCGCTGGCGGCGAACCTCGGTGATTTCCGACGCACCGACGTGCTGCACAACGGCACGGAACGCCGCACCGGCCTCGATAGCGGCGAGCTGCTTGTCGTCGCCGAGAAGCACAACTTTCGCGCCTGCTTTCTCAGCCGCGTCCAGCACGCGGCCGAGCTGACGGCTACCGATCATGCCCGCTTCGTCGATCACCAGAACATCGCGGCTGGTGAGCTTGCTCTTGCCTTCCTTCCAGGCGTATTCAAGCGAGGCCAGCGTTCGGCTTTCGATCCCGCTACCGGCTTGCAGCTCATCAGCCGCCTTGCCCGCCAAGGCGGCACCGCGCACGTTGAATCCTTGTGCCTCCCATGCTTCCCGAGCGACCTTCATCGAGAAGGATTTGCCCGTACCGGCATCACCGATCACGACGGCCAGACTGCCCGCCTGAGTGACATGCCGAACAGCGGCCCTCTGCTCATCGCTCAGCGTGCCCGCGCCGTCGATGGCAGCTTGGGCAGTCGCCACGCAAACGCCATGCTTTCCACTGCCGGAAAGACGTTGCGCAGCGTCTGCCATCCTGCGCTCCGTCTCCACCATGTCACGAGTGGAATACCGCGCCGACTGCTTGCCGTTGGCTGGTTCCATCTCGACCAACTGCGGCGAGGTTTCGAGCTTGGTTAGAAGCGTCTGGAACTGTGTCGCATCGTCGATGTAGCGATTCAACTCGGCGGCCATGGCGCGGCGGTCGAAGACTGCTTTCGTTGCGGTCAGCTTGTCCAGGATCAGCTCCGGTCGGTCGGCGATCTGTCGTGCCTGCTCCTGCCTGTCGCTGTTGTGAAGGTCGATCCGCTCGGCCTCGCCACCGCGCCGCTCAATCGCTACGGCATCCGGGCCGATATGCCGGGTCGGTGTCAGGCTTACGCCCTGCTCGTCATAGCTCCGGTAGTCGATTCGGACGCTCTGGCCTTCCTTCTCCAAAGCAGCGTTTGCGATGGCCGCCCATTCGCGGCGCAAGTCGCGTATCTCCTCTTGCGTCGTCCCCACGATCCCGGCCTTCTTGCGATCCTTGTTCGCAAGCTCAATCGCCGACTTCACGCCAAGACTTCCGTCGTCATTGATCCTGCGCGTTGTCGCCAGCATGTGCGCGTGGAAATTGCGCCCGTCGCCCTCCTTGTCCGGGGCATGGATGCAGACATCCACCGCCACGCCGTAGCGGTCGGCGATGGTCTGCGCCATACGATGCGCGACCGCCTTTCGTTCCTCCTGGCTGAGTTCATGCGGAAGCGCGAGACGCCATTCCCTTGCTGTCCGTGCATCCTTCCGCTTCTCGGCAGCTTCGGCGGCATTCCATAGCTGCTCGCGTTCGGGCGTTGGCACACCCTTCGGAGTGATGACCTCGGCAGACAGGACGCCGCCTTTCCGGGTGAAGTCGTGAACCTCCCCGGTGCGCTCATCAACCAGCTTCGATCCGGAACGATAGGCGGCAGCCGCGACGGCGCTATGGCCGGACGCACGTCCCATCGTGTAGGTGGTGAAGTGGTAGATCGCCATGTCCTTCCTTTGGCGTGGCTCTCAAATGAATGTCGGGGCATCCCGACCGCACGGGGTTGGTCGCAGACCAACCCGTAAGTGCGCCCTTGCTGGTCGCTCGGGACTCTGGCGGCCGCACATTTCCTGGTCAACGCGTTTCCCGGCTCGTCAACAAAATCGTGTACGTCGGTGAACGTATTCGCTGAAAGGCCTACGGAAGAATGTTCCTGCCACGAATACGGAGGGCATCGAATGGCGCGCAAGACACTCGCCGAACGCCGGTCGGAGAAGCTGGAAGAACTCGAACGCATCAAGAGCGATTTGGCGCGACTCGAAAGCCAAGCCGCCGAACGGATCGGCAAGCTCGCAATCCGTGCTGGTCTGGTCGATCTCGACATCGGCGATGAGCAACTGTCGAAGGAGTTCGCGGCTGTCGCCGCGAAGTTTCAATCGAAAGCGGGAAAGAAGGACAAGCCTTCTCCTGCGGATGCGCGCACGCCTGCTCAGGACTGAGCGCGAATTTTCACGAATCAGGATGAACGCCAGAAAGCAGGACACCCGCCACAAGATCGAGCTGGGCGGTCTGGTCATCAAGGCAGGGCTTGATGGGGAAACGAGGTCGGTCGTTCTCGGCGCTTTGGTGCTGGCGGCCAAGGCGCTATCCGGAGCCAACGCCGAAGCAACCAGGGAACGGTTTCAGGCAGCAGGCGATGCAGCTTTTTCTGTTACGAAGGAATCGAACGATGACGGCAACGATTAACCGAGTTTTCCTCCCCCTGCTCTTGGTGGTTGCCTCGTTCCTGAGCATCCCTGATGCGGCCATTGCGAAGTCTCGACTTCCTGGCTCGATCCTGCCCGACGGGTTCAACCCGAACACATGCGAAGCTGAGCGTGCGCCACCGCCTGGCGCTACCGAAGAAGAACTATCCAACTGGCGAGGACAGTCTAAAAATCATCACACCTACTCGTGTGACCAGCTCCGCATCGCCTACCGATGGGAGCCAGCCCAGCAAGCAATCTTGGATGCTGCCAATCGCATCCCGCATCCCGGCTCGGACTTCTCCAAGCGCGAGACAACAGCGAACCTGAAAGGCGCACTTTCGTCTCTTGCGATGTCCGCAATGCGGATCAGCAACGACTACATTCCTGCGGAAAACGAGCCGCGCGATCTGGTTGGCGATTGGCTCAACCAATCACAAGCCATCTTTGCCGAGCGTGGCTGGGCCGTGCCAAAAAGCCCCGCCTTCGTGTTCCAGATGCTGGGGAACATGGCCTCGAAATCCTACGTCGACCCGTCGGAACAGCAAGCGATTCTGCTGGTTGCATCAGATCGTGCGATGTCATTTTTCAAGCTGTCAGAAGACCTGACAAGATCACTGGTGAGTCACCAAGGCCAGACTGCCCGGCTTGAGGCAGCGAAGACAAAGAAGGCCGAAGCCGCACGACTCCAAGAGGCCGGATACGTCGAGAACGTGAAGGCGCGTTCCAGAAAGTTCAGCGGCTTCGGCACGCTTGTTTTCGGGTCGTTCGTCATGGCTGGCCTCGGCCTCATCATTGGTCGTCGGTTCATTCCACCTGGGCGCTCCCGGCTTGTTATTTTTCTTGCTGCTGCCGCCGCTTTGTTCCTGGCTCAACTGCTGGCCGGCCTCATCCAGTTGGTGACAGGCATCCCGACATGGGTCGCGTTCGCTCTCGCGTTGCTGGCGTTCGGAATCCTGTATGTAGCTTTCCGCGAAAAGCTGCAATCTGTCTTTGGTGGTTCCGCCTCTGTCGCCACGCACGGCTCGGCGACATGGGCATCTTTGGTCGATGCTATAGGTGCAGGCCGCCTCTTTGAGAAAGGGATGGTTTCGGCTGACTCCTACGGGTTCGCAATGGGCCGCTTCCCCAATGCCCCGGCCAACCTCGATCCTCGATTGCGCTACATGGGCCACGTCCTCACTTGTGCGCCGACTGGTAGCGGCAAAGGCATCGGCGCGGTGGTTCCCACGCTCCTGGAGTACCCCGGAAGCATCTTTTGCCTCGACATCAAGGGCGAGAACTACGCGATCACGGCCCGCGCCCGGCGCACGCTAGGCCATACCGTTCACCTGGTCGATCCGTTCGGTGTGACGGGCGCGCTTGCTTCTGCTTTCAACCCGCTCGACGTGCTCGACCTGACGAACGCCGATGTGGTGGGACAAGCCGCCGCCCTGGTGGATATGCTCGTCGTTGTAGGAGCGAGCCAGGATGACAGTTCCGCACACTTCAACGATTCGGCCAAGGATCTGATCAAGGGGCTGCTGGTATACGCAAAGAGCCTGCCTGATCCAGCTCGCCGAACCCTGGGCGAAGTACGACGGCTCCTGACGTTGCCACTATCCGCACCACCAGATAGTGGCCGCGAAACGCTCGCTTCGCACCTCGCCGATATGTCCGGCAATGATGCACTGGCATTCGGCATACCTGCCCGTGCAGCCAACGCCTTCACCAGCAAGGAACCCAAGGAAGCCAGTGGCGTGTTGTCCACGGCGCAGCGACACACCTCTTTCCTCGATGACCCGCGCATCGTTGAGGCGCTTTCCCGCTCCGATTTCAACCTGGCTGATCTCAAACGCACACCGATGACCGTCTACGTCGTCATGCCCCCTGACCGGTTGGCGGCGCAGGCAAGATTCATGCGTGCACTGGTTGGCGCGGCGCTGTCGGCGATCACCGCCACCAGTGACAAGCCGAAGTTCAATACGTTGTTCCTGCTCGATGAATTCGCCCAACTTGGTCGTATGCCGGCCATCGAAGACGCCATCTCGTTGGTACGCGGCTACGGCGCTCGGTTCTGGCTGTTCGTCCAGGACCTTTCGCAGCTCAAGGGCGTCTATCCGAAGTGGCAAACCTTCTTGGCGAACAGTGCAAAGCAGTTCTACGGAACATCCGATTTCGAGACGGCGAAGTACGTCTCGGACATGCTCGGGCAAACGACCATTCAGTTCCGCACCGTCGGGGATTCGTCCACCTCGGCCCTACAAGGTGGCGGCAGCTCTGGCACCAGCTCAAGCCAGCAGCTCACCGGTCGCTCCCTTCTCACACCCGATGAAGTCATGCGTCACGGTCCAATGCGCCCCGTCGTGCTGATTCAAGGGGAACCGCCGTACAACCTGGACCGGCTCAATTACCTGGTCGACCACGAATACTCGGGACTGGCCGACGCCAACCCGTTCCACCAGTGATACGCCATGGAAATCATGTTCCTTTCCATCGTGCTGATCTTCGCCGGTTTCTTCGTCATCGGCGTCCTCGTTCGCCTCTCCATCCGGCTTGGGGAGTGGTTCTGGCGCCGCCGATACGTCAGGAAACAGCTCAAGCAACGCAGGAGCTATCGCCATGGGCTTGGATAACATCATCGTCTCCGTGATGCGTTTGCTGATCGCCATCACCACGGGCCTTATCGCCATTTTCATTGCCATCAGTGAACGGCTCATGGCCGCCGCAGGCCAGAAAACGGCCAAGGCGGCCAACCTCGGCGCAGTTGGTGCGGCAGCAGGTGTGTCGGCGGCCGCTGCCGTACAACCAGCACCAGCACCTACCCCACCGACAGCACCCGCCACGCCAGCGCCAGTCACACCGCCGGCAGTTGCACCAGCACCAGAGATCGAGGTCGAACACGAACCCGACGAGCTTGATTGGGCTGGCAGCCTCTCGCATGCGGCTGTTGCCAGTCTGCACCTGGGCAACATTCTGGACCTGGTGCGCGCCGGCTGGCTGATTCCCGACGATACCCACGTTGCCGACGTGGGCGCGGCCCTCGATGCGATGGAAGCCTTCCAAGATCGCACCGCTGCTGCTGTTGCGCCACTGCTCGATGCGATGACAAACGATCAACGCGCCGAGTTCTTTGCCGACTTTGGCGACGATTTTCCGCGCGATCTTCCAAACCTCGACATCCAAGGCCATACATGAGCAAGACCTACAAAGTTCGCGTGAGCAATGCCGAGCACGACGCTATGCAAGGAGCATGCAATGCATTGAACGCCAAGATAGGGGAGCCGCTTTGGCGACCTGATCGTCTGGCCCTTTATCTGGTGGTTCGTAGCTTGGAGCTGATCGAAGAAGATCCGTATTGCATTCAACGCATCCTCTTGGAACCTCCGAAATACGACTACCACAACCGTCTCTGGGGGAGGAGATCATGAGCAGCTACGAGTTTACGCACCTGTTGGCAAAGGCTCGCGATGTCGCCAACTGCGGAGACAGCGCCTGGTCGGTGAAATCGACCGGCGAGAAGCTCGCTGTCGCCCTGGTGCTCAACCGCTTCGACTGGTTGCAGGCGATGGACTACACCATCGCCGAGGCCATCGAGCGCGTCGGCCCAGAATGGGTCGGCATGATTCCCGCAGTCGCGAAGGTTCTTCACGACGAAGCGGAGCAGTAGTCCACCACCACCTCGAAGGAGGTTCACCATGCACCAGATCAACGCTGTCTATCTGATCCCGACCGCTGAAACGGTCATCGTCCTGTTCATCACGCTGGTCCTCGCGGGCACCGTCAACACGCTGTTCAAGCGGTGGGTGCTGGGCAAGCATCAAGGCTGAATGCCTGTGGACAGCTACTTTCCCAAAGTTACCTCCAGGTAAGTAAGGGTAAGTATCACGCTGTCAGGCGATTTTGATGCGTTCCGCGAGATCGCCAAGGAAGGCCGTCACTTCCTTTTGGCGTGCCTCCCTGCTCTACATCCATCATCCGTTGACCTGCTCCACGCTCTGACGCGAGCATCTTCCTTTCGGGCGACCGGATGCTCCCCTACAGTGCGCGGTGCTGACCTTGCACAAGACACGACCGATTGCGGGCCGCAGGACCGCATGGCGGGCATGGATGCCCGCCCAAGGCCGGGCGGCGAAGCCGACCGGGGCGAAGGCAGGATGCCGGAGGGCAGGCGCTCTTGGACATGCACGCCGCAGCGCCGAACTTATCCACAGAAACGGTCAGCCAACTACAGGTAAGAACTACAGGTATCTACTACAGGGGGATCGCTGTAAGCCTTGTCGCTGCTGGCTTTCATCGATGTTCGCGCTACCGTTTATGCGTGAACAGCGCTACCGTTTATGCGTAGCTCAATGTAGCGGCGAGGGTTCTTGCGCTACCGTTTATGCGTGGATAACTCGCCGAATCCACAGGGTTCTCCACCGCTACGCATGACCGTTTATGCGCAACGCTGTCGTCCCATCACGCCGATCGGCGAACATGCGTCCGCGAGGGCAGCAGGACCAGACCGCGATCGCCCTCACTGGCCCGCAGCTCGGGATAGACCGTCGAAACCTTTCGCAAGGCATCAATCAGCTTAGCCTTGAAGTTACGACGCCCCTTCAAATCGCTTGCATAGTCCGCGCCGAACTGCATCTGCAAGCTCTCCCACGGGATTTCCGTCCGCCGTCCGAGGTAGCTCACCCGGTAGGTCGCCCAGGCATACAGATCGAGTGCGAGCGGCGACTTTTTGAGTGCTCGGATCGCACGAAGATCAACCGGAACCGGCCTGTCCGTGACTTGCTGGAAGAAGCGATCCGTGAGCTTCACCCACGACTGAAACAGTGCCCCTTGCTCGGAGACTTGCCTTGGGTCCCACCAGAGATCCCACTCATCCGCGACCATGATGTTTCCACCGCGACTGTGGCCACGTTCACCATCGCGGGAAACCTCATAGGCCGTCACGAAGGACTTGAAGAGGCGATCCGCCTGATCGCGCAAGCGCGGGATGGTGCCCCAGCGGCCTCCAGTGGGTAAGAGGCCGAGCTTGCCCATGAACTCCGACAGGCTCTCGCCCAGATAGAGCGTCGAGGACTTGGTTCGTACCGCCTCAGTGGTTAGCCACACCAGCAGCAAGCGCGGATAGCTGCCATAGGGCAAACCAACTTCGGACGGCGCAAGGATGGAGACATGGAGGTTGCCGTTGGTGCGCGAGAACTCGTTGCCTGCCTTCGCGCTATGGGGCAGTGTCGCCTGTACCAACACGCGAGCCATGTAGCCCAGCGCGCCCGCCTCCTGCGCCGACTGGGCCTCGATCGCCATGGCCTCGGCAATGAACCTGTCCTGGTTCGCCTTGGCGCGAAGCTCGCGTCGACTGAGGCACGATGGCTCACGCTCAAGCGCCTGCGCTGGCGGGACTACCCACATCTGCCGGTGCCGGCGAGTCAGTCGATGCCCAGAAGAAGTTGCGCTACGTCAGGTGTGCGGAAGTAGATTCGCCGGCCAATTCGCACCTTGGCCGCGTTGAGGCGCTCGGCGTATGGGCTCGCCTCGCGCAGCGCCATGCGCATGCCATCCGTCGAGCGGTTCAGCATCTGAGCCAATTGCGCCAGTGTCAGCAGCGGCCCGTAGCGGTCGAACATGGACGAGGCCAGTGTTTGTTCTGCGGCAGACATGAGCCACCTTCAATCTGTGGAAGTTGGCCTCTAACTTATGTAGCCTTCGGTCAGAAGTACGGTCGCTGACGTACATGATTTCATTGACGATGGAAGGTAGACAGCGCGCTGTGCCGTAGCATTGGGTACGGAGAATGAACGAGACGAGCTGGACAGATTTTTCGTCACGCGCTTGGAGGAAATTGTCAGACTGTGTGACGCGGTTCAGGATGAGCTTGAGCATGCTCACCTTGGACGCCTCAGAATGAGGACAGGGCAATGATCGGGATCGGTGGCTGCACATGATGGACACGCAACCTGAAATGATTTTTGTAGTTCCGACTGGGAACGGCGGATACGACGTGGTCAGCAACATCTACGGGCTACTTCGCACGGGCGTTGTATCCACGCATGGTGTATCTGTGGTGGCGCGAGTAGCTCATGGATTGGCCACGGAGAACGGCAAGAAACTAAGGATCATTGCGCCATCGAAGATCGTGGACCAGCTCCCTGATGAGGGTGTCCCGGTTACCAGCTACGACTGGCCGAATACCATAGACGATGCGTCAAAGGGATTAAACGAAGCACTTCGCGAAGCCTATCTCGACACAGTAAAAAAGCACACTCCAGAAAACGCCAAGAAGTTCGTTGACGAATCCAGGGTGGCTCTGCACAAGGCTGCCCACAAGATCAGGGGCATGCCTACGTTTAAGAAGATTAAGGTTAACGAGCAATGTGACCACCGTCTGGCGCACGCAATTGAAAGTTTTCAGTGTGCCGTTATTATGCAAGCGGGGGCAGAGGGGCGACGTCTCCCTGCCAGATCAGTTGCGAACCTTTGCCATCACCATCTGTTACCCGCACTTGTAACTGCTGTTGATTGCTTTACCAACGCTACCGGTGCACGGGATTTACTCGATCACTGCGCGTCACCGCAGGGTATCGAGCGAACTTTCAGCCAACCATTCCATTTCCACCACTTCATCGACCGCCTGTATAAATTTCTTCAACCATCAGTAGCCGGGCGAGGTGGAGCTAAGCTTGAGGCCACTATCGACACGCTGAAAGAAGTCGCATTCTTTCTGGCGTGCTGGCCTCGTCCTAAAAAAGTGACAACAAGGGAGGATCATGGATTAAGGGGCGGGAGGCAAAGACTGCGTTCCACACAGCGGCGGTTATGGCTTGCAGAGTGGCCCTATTGCGAGTCGTGCTGGAAGCTCACGGAAACCGCGTACCGTCTGGAGCGGGATGCTGCCAAGACGAAGTCGTCGGATCACCATGAAGGGTTGAGTGATCGCTTTTGCGCCGAGCATGCGCGAATGAACGGATCGCTTTACAGGAGGGATCAGAAGAACAAGCCGCGCTTCCGGAATCTGCTAGAAGCGATCTACGATGAGATTTCATCCGATGTCGCCTATCGCGAGCGATTCACCTCATCTCGTGATGATGAAATCTGGCAGAAGGCAAAATCTATGTCCCCAGAGGACTTGTACAAGCTCGCTTCACGAGATCTGCCGTCGTTCAACCTTCTGCAGATGAGAGTACGTTTAGTTGCCTACAAGATCGCGTGCCACAGCCGCAGCCTGATCGAATGCGTTGTCGCAATCAAAAAAATGCAGCGATCAGCTCTCGTAAACCAAGGTGTAGTAATGACGATGAGTGAAATTGGCTTGCATTTTGGCGTTACAAAGCAAGAGGTTTCACGACGTTTGAAGGCGCTCGGCGGTTGCATTGATTTCAATGCACAAAATGAACTCCTACGATGGTGGCCATTTGATGGCCTTGCAGGCCGGGACGTTGTCAATGTCGGCAACAGGAAATCCGATGCCGCCGCCGATGAATGGAGTGCTCCCATCGAAAGGTATCTGCAAGAAATCTACTCCGATCCCCCCGAACCCCGCACAGCGTCCATCAAAGTTCAGGCGCTGCTGGTTTAAAGGTGCAGCTACTTCATCCATACCCGCCGCTAATGCAATGGCGGCGAAGTGCTGGCGTGCCATTGGTATCGGCGACTTCACTACAGCGATCTTTTCCCGGCTGGTGGCGTTACACCGATGGCATCGAGCTTGCCGACCAAGTCTTCGGCACGCAGGTGTGTGTAACGCTTGAGCATCTGCATCGACTTGTGGCCGCTGATCGCGGCCACTTCCTGATCGCTGAGGCCCGCTTCGACCAAGCGGCTGACGGCTTCATGGCGCAGGTCGTGAAAGCGTAGATCGGCGATGCCGATGCGGTGTTTGAGGTCGTTCCAGGCCTTGTTGAAGTTGTACGGCCGCCGCTGGCCATCGCGGCCAGGCTCGCCGAAGAACACCAGGTCGCAGTCTTTCGGGCGTAGCGGGTTGGCTAACGCTTGCTCGAACAGGGCCTGTGCTGTGCGCGTCATGGGGACGGTACGGGCGGAATCGTTCTTGGTGTCTGCAAGGCGCACGATGCGGCGTGTGGTATCAACCTGGTGCACGCGCAGCCCGGTGATTTCGCTTGATCGCATCCCGGTCTCCAAGGCAATGCGCACGATCCAGCCGAGCATTGGATTCGAGTAGGCATCGACGGCCGCGAGCACGCGCGTTTCCTCGTCGCCGCTCAAGCGGCGGTCGCGGCCTTCGCCGGCGGACGGCTTGCGGATGTTGTGGACCGGGTTCTGCACCAGCCCGATGCGCCACTCCTTGATCGCGGTGGTGAAGACGTGGCCGAGCAAGGCCAGTTCCAGGCGCACGGTGGCGGGCCGCAGCAGCGTCGCTTTGCCGGTCGCCTTGTTGACGCGCTGGCTGGCCGTGGCGAGGCGCTGGTCGCGATAGCGGGCCACGAGGTCAACGCCGATGGCGGCCAGTGCGTAGTCGCCGAAGAATTCGCGCAATGGCTTGGCCTTCAACTTCTCGGCGCGTTGCGTGGCTGGCTTCTTGGTGGGGGTAACTTCGGTCAGGTAGCGGTCCAGTGCCGCGTCGAAGGTGAGGCGCTCGGATGCACCACGCTGGATGTAGACGCCACGCACCATCTCGTCCTCGGTACGCCGCGACCAGTCTTCGGCATCGCGCTTGGTGCGGAAGGTCTTGGCTGTCGTGGGCCAGCCGTTTTTGCGGATCACCGCCTTCCAGGTGCCGGAAGGGGTCTTCACGATGGTCGCCATTGCAGACTCGGGAACGCCAAAGATGATGGCGACTGTACCGAAACTGTACCTTTGCGCAAAGTTGGTGGGCCCACCAGGACTTGAACCTGGAACCAATGGATTATGAGTCCACTGCTCTAACCAATTGAGCTATAGGCCCTTTTTGAGTTTTATTGCTGCTGTTTTGCGCTCAATCATGCCATGGTCAGTACGGCACCACCAAGAAATTATGAGTCCTCTGCTCTGACCGTTGAGCCATAGGCCTGCGTGAACGGGGCATTGTCGCAGGAACGGGTCGATGCCGGTGCGCTAGTCCGCCGGGACGCAGCGTTCGCGCGCCCAGTCGCGCAGCCACTGCACCTGCTCGGCCATGATCACCGACAGCGGGCGGGTCTGGGCGAGGGCGGTGCGGATGCGTTCGGTGGTGAGCTTCGTACCGTCGGCATGGGCGTCGTAGAGCGCGCTGACGATGGCCTGTTCGATCTCGGCCCCGGAAAAGCCGTCGCTGGCCGCCGCCAGTTCAGTCAGATCGAAGCGCCCGACCTCCTGCTCGCGGCGCGCGAGGTGGATGCGGAAGGCGTCGCGGCGTGCGGCATCGTCCGGAAGATCGACGAAGAACACTTCGTCGAAGCGGCCCTTGCGCAGGAACTCCGGCGGCAGGCGGCGCACGTCGTTGGCGGTGGCGACGATGAATACCGCCGCGCGACGTTCGCTCATCCAGGTGAGCAGGGTGCCGAGCACGCGGCGCGACACGCCGTCGTCGCTGTCCGAGGTGGCCAGGCCCTTCTCGATCTCATCGCACCACAGTACGCATGGCGCCATGGCTTCGGCGGTGGCGAGCGCCTCGCGCAGGTTGCGCTCGGTCTCGCCGTGGAACTTGTTGTAGAGCGCGCCGAAGTCCAGCCGCAGCAAGGGCACGCCGAAGCCGCCGGCGCAGGCCTTGGCGGCGAGCGATTTGCCCGCGCCCTGCACGCCCAGCAGCAGCATGCCGCGCGGGCGGTCCAGGCCCTTGGGCGGAACGTCCGCCACGAACACCGGGCGACGCTGCTCCACCCAGCGCTTGAGACGGCCGAGGCCGGCGATTTCGTCCATGCGCGCCACGTCCGGCTCCAGCGTGATGACGCCGCCGCGCCCGAGCAGCTCGAACCGTGCGCGCTGCGCGCGCTCGACGTCGCCCGGACCGATCAGCCCGTCGTGGTAGATCAGGTCGCGCGCGATGCGGCGCGCGTCGAGCAGCGGCAGTCCGCGCAGGTGGCGCAGCACCGCGCGCTGCGCCGCGGCGTCCACTTCCACCCGCCGCCCGCCATTTTCGCGCGAGTAGGCGAACACCTCGTCGCGCAGCATCTTCGCCAGCGCGGCATCGTCCGGCAGGCGCATGGTGAAGCGCGTGGCCAGCGGCTCCAGCTCCGGCGGCAGTTCGATCCTGGCACCGATCAGCACCACGGTCTGCTTCGACGCGCCCTGGCCCAGCACGATCTCGCGCAGCATCCGCACGCTCATCGCGTAGCGCAGGTAGGGCGAGAAATCGAGCAGCAGCCAGATGCCGCGCGCTTCCTCGCGCCGCATCACGTCGAGCACGGCGCTCGAGTCGGTGGCCGCCGGCAGGAAGGGGTCGTCCAGGTCCAGGCGCTTGAGGCCTTCAGTGATCGACCAGCGCCACAGCGGCCGGAACAGTTCGGCCACGACGTGGCGGAAGGCGTCCAGCAGCAGCGCCTCCTCGTTGGTCTCGATCAGGAGCAGCGGGGTGCCGGCGCGGATGCGGACCGCAAGGTCGCGGGGATCGAACATCGGGTTTCCACGGGAATCGGTTGGGGACGGCCGAACGCCTGCGCCACGGGGCGAGAACGCTGCGGTGACGGTGTATTCTGCCAAGTCGTGACCTTGTCGGCTGGATTCCGCGCATGTCCCTGTTCCGCTCCACCCTCGCTGCCGTGCTGCTCACGGCCCTGCCGCTGGCCTGCGCTTACGCCGCGCCGCAAAAATCCGGCCAGCGTGCGCCGGCCCAGGCCGCGCACTTGGACGCCGGCGGCGAACGCCTGCTGCTCGTCGCGCCCGACCTGGCGCGGCTCAAGGCCCAGGATGCGATCAACGATCTCAAGACCGGCGTGCCGCTGCGCTACGGGCGGGTACTGCCGGCGCGCTTCGATCTGGCCGCCGATACCGGCCCGGGACGATGGGAAAGCGCTGCCGACGGACGCCTGACCTGGCGGCTGGAAGTGGCCGGCAAGGGCGCGCACAGCCTGGAGTTCGCCTTCTCGCGCTTCCGCCTGCCGCCGGGTGCCAGCCTGTCGATCCACGCCCGCGACGGCAGCGTGGCGCTGCCGCTTTTGACCGATGCCGACAACCCGGCCGGCGGCGTATTGCATACCGCCATGCTGGCGAGCGACGCGGCGGTACTGGAACTGACCCTGCCGGCCGAGCGCCGCGCGACGCTCGAACTGGCGCTCAGGAGCGTGTCCTGGGGCTACCGCGATCCCTTTGCCGCGGCGCGCGCCAAGTCGGGCAGCTGCAACGTGGACACGGCGTGCCCGGAAGGCGACGCCTGGCGCAACCAGATCGCCTCGGTGGCCGGCTATTCCTTCAGCTCCAGCAGCAGCAGCCTGTACTGCACCGGTACGCTGGTGGCCACGGGAAGCGCCGCGCAGGACACCGCCAAGCCGCGCCTGGCTACCGCCTACCACTGCATTTCCACCGCGCAGGAGGCGGCCAGTGCGGTGTTCTACTGGGGCTTCGAAAGCCCCACCTGCCGCGCGCCCGGCAGCGCCGAAAACGGCTCGTCGCTACCGGCCACCACCGCCTCGCGCGCCATCCAGACCGGCGGCGCGCAGCTCCTGTCCACCAATCAGGCCACCGACTTCACCGCGCTGGAGCTCAATGCGCCGGTGCCGGCAGCGGCGATGGCCTACTACAGCGGCTGGGACCGCAGCGGCATCGCGCCCAACGGCGCGGTCGGCATCCACCACGCCAACGGCAACGAGAAGCGCATCGTCTTCAACGACGATCCGCTCACCCCGATGCGCAACTGCATCGTCAGCGGCGGTGATCCGGACACGCACTGGCGCGTGGACCAGTGGGAGCTGGGCACCACCGAGATCGGCTCCTCGGGCTCGGGCCTCTGGAATCCGTCCAACGGCCATTTGATCGGCGTGCTGTCCGGCGGCAATGCAGGCTGCGCCAATCCCTCCGGTTACGACTGCTACGGGCGGCTCAGTTCGGCTTGGGAAGTTCCGAGCGACACCGGCACCTCGATTCGCGCGGCCTTCGACCGCAGCGGCGGCAACCCGGAAACCATGCCGGGCAAGTCGAGCTGCGACGCGCCGGTGGTGACGTTGGCCTCTTCCGCTTTCAGCGCCGCGCCCGCCGCCGGCGCGCGCTTCGAGCTGCGTGCCAGCGCCCAGGGCGGTGCCGGCGGCTACACCTATCTGTGGGACGCCGATGGCGATGGGGTATACGAGCGCAGCGGCAGCAGCAGCCAAATCCGCGTGTCCTTCCCGACCCGGCGCCAGCTCAACGTCCGGGTGCAGGTGCGCGATGCGCAGGGCTGCATCGGCGTGGCCTCGCGCGCGCTGGACGTGGTGGCACCGGTGATCGAGGCGGTGTCGGTCGGGACGCCGGCGCTGGTCTGCGGCAACGATCGCGCCGGCATCGACCCGGGCGAGCGCTACACCGTACCGGTCACGCTGCGCAACGTCGGCAGCGCCGCGCTTGCGGCCGGCGCGCGCGCGCTGTTCGCGCCGGTGGGCCTGATGACCCTGGATGTCGGCCCGAACGCCTTCGGCTACGTCGGCACCCGCGACTGCGACTACGGCTTCATCGACCTGGTCGCCGGAAGCGGTGCGACCGCGCCGCTGGCCACCGCGGTCGCCGACGGCAATCCCTACGGAGACCTGGACGATGCGCGCACCCCGGACATCGCGCTGGGCGGCAGCGGCATCACCCTGTACGGAGTGACGTACTCGAAGGCGGTGATGTCGACCAACGGCTATGTCTCCTTCGATACCGGCGATACCGGCGCGGACGCCGACCCGATCTGCGGCGGCGGTGAACTTCCGGCGGGGGCCAGGGGCCCGCAGCTTCGCCCCTTCCACGCCGACCTGCGCGTGTTGGAGAGCCCGGGAGCGGGGCTGCGCTACCGCCGTTTCGCCCAGTGCCCGCGCGCCTCGCAGCTGGGCGGTACGCATCCCTGCCACGTGTTCCAGTGGAGCGGCATGGAAGTGCTCGACAGCGACTGGTACTTCGAGGGCGAAACCGAATTCCAGGCCATCGTCTACGAAGGCACCGGGGAAGTGGCCTACCAGTACCGCCGCGCCGCGCCCACCGACCTTCATTCCGGCGCGATCGGCCTGATCGACGCCGGCGGCGGCGACGCGCTGGCCCTGGCCTGCCCGCAGGCGACCCGCACCGTGCCCGCGGCCGGCAGCGCGATGTGCGCATTCGCGCCCGGCGCGCAGCCGGCCTCGGAATCGCCGCTGCGGCTGGAATCGGCGGCGATCGTGCTGCCGCAGATCGCCGCCGGTCAGAGCGCCACGGTGAACCTGCCGGTCAAGATCCGCGATGACGCCGCCTGCGGCGCGTCGCTGCGGCTGGATTACCTGGCCACCGCGACGGTCAACGCGCACAGCGCGCGCGGCAGCCGCCTCGCGGCGGGAACGGTGGCGTCCGGCTGCCAGGCGGTGAACCAGTGCGGCGCGCCGATCGCCGCCGTGCGCCTGCGCAGCGGGGACATCAGCAACCCGCAGCGGTCCGGCAACGGACTGGCCCACCTCAGCGACCTGGGCGCGACCTGGTACACCGCCGACAGCTCACACCTGCCGACCTGGTACAACATCGTCGGAACCTACCGCGACAACCTGCTCGAAGCACCCCTGCTCGAAGCGCGCAACCTGGATGCGCCTGCGGGCCTGAACGCGAGGGTCGAGCAGGTCGGGCGCGCCTACGTCGCGCCGATCACGCCCACCCGCGCGCTGTTCGCCTGGCGTTTCGATGATGGCCGCGCCGGCATGGAATATCTGGAATCGACGACCGCGCTGCTGGCCCGGCCCGATCCCGACCACACCGCGCACTGGTATCCGCCCAGCCAGTCGGGCTGGGGCGTGAATGTGGAGAGCGTGCAGATCGGCGATGAGCGCCTGGACGTGGCCGCCACCTACCTTTACGACGACCGCGGCACGCCGCGCTGGACGATCAGCGAAGGCGCGATGACGCCGGGCGGCCAGCTCCTGCTGCGCAGCCATCGCCCGCACTGCCCCGGCTGCGCGCACTACGAGGACTGGGCCAGCCAGCGCCAGCCGGCCGGAAGCCTGCGCCTGCTCTGGCCCGGTGCCAGCCATGCGACCATCAGCACCGACATCACCCTGCCGCCACCGCTGCAGGGTCGATGGCAGCGCAGCAGCGTCCCCCTCGTTCCGATCCGATGAGACCCGCCATGAAACAGGACCGCCGACTGATCCTCCTGCGTCACGCACACGCGCTTCCGGCCGGGCCGGGCCAGGCCGACCGGGATCGCCCGCTGTCGGGCACCGGTGAGGCGGAAGCCGATGCCGCCGCGGCCTTCCTTGCCGAGCACGCACCCTTCGCCCGCGTGCTGTGTTCGCCCGCGCTGCGCACCCGCCAGACCGCCGAACGCGTGATGGCGCGCACCGGCTATGCCGACACCCGCCACGACCCGCGCATCTACGAGGCCAGCGCCGGCGAACTGATCGAGGTCCTGGACGAGCACGACGCCCCGTCCATCCTGCTGGTCGGGCACAACCCGGGGCTGGAGCAGCTCGTGGCCCTGCTGTGCACCGGGCGTTCGGGCGAATACCGCGGCATGCCGCCGGCGGGCGTCGCGGTGCTGAGCCTGCCCGAGGGCGCGGCGCTGGAACCGGGCGTTGCGCGGCTGGACGCCTTCTGGTCCTCCTGACCACGCGATGCGCTGGCTCTGGATCCCTGCACTGGCTCTCGCCGTGATCTGGCCTCGCGCGTCCGCGCAGACCTGGTCCATCGACACAGACAGGGCGAGCGCCAGCTTCAGCGTGCGCCCGGTCTGGCTCAGGCGCATCCATGGACACTTCCCGATCCTGGAAGGGATCCTGGTGCGTGACCCGGCGAGTGACACGGTCGCGGTCGACGTGCGCATCGACGTGCGTGCGCTGCAGATGGGGCGCGCCGCCTGGGTGATCTGGGCGCAGTCGCCCGAGTTCTTCGACGTCGAGCGCCATCCGTGGATACGCTTTCGTTCCGATCCCTTTCCCGTCAGCCAGCTGCCCGAGGGCGGGCTGATCGAAGGGCAGGCCACGCTGCGCGGCGTGACCCGACGGATCGGTTTCACCCTGGCGCCGGTCGTATGCTCCGCGTTCGGCCCGGACTGCCCGATCCGGGCCGAGGGCGCGGTCAGCCGCAGCGCCTTCGCCATGGATGCGCGACGCCTGTCCCTGGGCGACAGCGTGACGCTGAGCTTCGAAGTGATGCTGGCCCAGGCTCCGGACCCGATGCGATGAACCGGGTGCTGCGCCTGCTGGCGTTGGCGCTGATGGCGCTGGCGCTCAGCGCCTGCATGCCCAGCCGCAAGGACATCCGCAGCGCGCGCGCCGACGCGCGCGCCCTGCAGGACGCCTCCACCACCTGCGGCCTGCCGGACCGCTGCGCCCAGGAGTCGGCGCTGTACGCCCTGGGCGAGTCGGCGATGGCGCAGAGCCAGCCAGACGCCCCGCGTCACGAAGTCACGCTGCTGGAAAGTGGCGAAGACGCGCTGCTGGCGCGCATCAACCTGATCCGGGCCGCGCGATTCCGGCTCGACGTGCAGAGCTTCATCTACGCCCAGGACGACTCCGGGTTTCTCGTCCTCAGCGAACTGCTGGCAGCGGCGCGGCGCGGCGTGCGGGTGCGGGTCCTGCTCGACCAGCTCTACAGCGTCGACGACGTGGAACTGGTCGCCGCGCTGGCCAGCGCCCATGTCAACTTCGAGCTGCGCCTGTTCAACCCGACCTTCGGCAAGGCCCGCACCGGGCCATTCGAGTTCGCCGCCGGGATCCTGTGCTGCTTCACCCGCTTCAACCAGCGCATGCACAACAAGCTGCTGCTGGCCGACGGCGTCATCGGCATCACCGGCGGGCGCAACTACCAGGACCGCTACTTCGACTGGGATCCAGCCTTCAACTACCGTGATCGCGACATCCTCGTGGCCGGCCCCGCCGCCGGGCAGATGCAGGAATCCTTCAGCCGGTTCTGGCGCCATCCTCGCGCCGTGCCGGCGGCGGCGCTGCACGACGTGCGCCGCCGCCTGAGCGCGCTGGAGCGCGGCCACGCGCTCGATCCGGACACGCTGATCGCCACCGCGCAAGCACACGGACGGGTCGCGGCCATGTCCAGGGCGGCCAGCGACCCGTCCGTGATCGCCGAGCGCCTGCTCGCGCGAACCCGCTCCGTGGGCGAGGTCGAGTTCCTCTCCGACCTGCCCAACAAGACGCTGGAGCGCAACGACCCGAGCGAGCGCGACCTGTCGCTCGAACTGCTGGCGCTGTTCGAGGGCGCGCAGGACCGCATCGTGCTGCAGACGCCTTACCTCGTGTTTTCGCGCACCGCGCGGCGCAGCCTGCGTGCGCTGCACGAGCGCGAGCATCCGCCCAGGATCATCGTCTCGACCAACAGCCTGGCCTCGACCGATGCCTTCCCGGTCTATGCGCTCTCGCACAAGTACAAGCGTCGCTACCTGCGCGAGTACGGGCTGCACATCTACGAGTACAAGCCGTTTCCGGGCAGTGCGCCGCTGGACTGGCAGGATGCGCTGATCGATCTGCCGCCCGGCGCGCCGGTGCGACGCAGCCTGGGCGAGCGTGCGACCGAATCCCGCCGTGCGATCGGCTCGGGTGCCCAAGGCTCGCGCGGCAGCGCGCGGGGCGGTCGCGTTCCGCTCTCGCGCGAAGGCGTGCGCATGGGCATGCACGCCAAGTCGATCGTGATCGACGACCGCATCGGGCTGGTCGGCACGCACAACTTCGACCCGCGTTCGGATCGCCTCAACACCGAAAGCGTGGTGATCGTGCACGACCCGGCATTTGCCGCGGAGCTTGCCGAAGAGGTTCTTGCCGACACCGCGCCCGAGAACGCCTGGGTGATCGCGCCGCGCCCCAAGCCGGTGGTGCTGTCCGGGCTCAACTACAGCCTGGGCAAGGCCTTCGAGGCGCTGCCCCTGTTCGACATCTGGCCCTTCCGCTACGCCACCAGCTGGGAAATGAAGCCCGGCTGCGCGCCGGTGCCGCGCGACGACCCGAAGTTCTCCGAGTGTTACCAGCCCGTCGGCGATTTCCCCGAGGTGCAGGTGCCGCTCAAGTCGATCTACACCCGCATCCTCACCGCCTTCGGCGCGGGCCTGGCGCCGATTCTCTGACGGGGCGGGAATGGGGAATCGGGAATCGAAGACGCGGGTGTGGCAGCGGCCGCGGCGGCTACGCAGACGACCGCCCGAGATTGGCGACGGGCTCACCGTCCATTCCCGATTCCCGAGTCCCCATTCCCGCCCCGATTGACGCCTCTGCCGGGGCTTCGCTAGGCTGCCGCCTCTCCGGTCATCTTTAAGGTCAGGCCATGCCTCTGAGCATTTCGTTCGAACTGAGCGATCAGGATCTCGAGCACTTCGTCGCCGCCCAGCGCAGCGCCACGGCCGCGGCCGAAAGCAAGAGCGCCGACGAGATCATCGCCGCATCCACGCAGATGCTGGAGGGTGCGCTCAAGGCCAAGGTGCCGGACTTCGTCCAGCAGCGCCTGGCCATGCTCGACAACCTGATCGCCATGCTGCGCGACGAGGGCTGGAGCCTGCCTGACGCCGACCGCCAGCGCGTGCTTGCGGCGCTGGTCTACTTCGTCGATCCGGCCGACGTGATCCCCGATTCGGTGCCCGTGCTGGGCTACCTGGACGATGCGATCATGATCGAGCTGTGCGTGCGCGACCTCAAGCACGAGATCGATGCCTACGACGACTTTTGCGATTTCCGCGAGAGCGAAGCCGGTCGCCTGGGCCAGAGCCCATCCGAGGTCGGGCGCTGCGACTGGCTGGACGCGCGCCGCGAGGAGCTGCAGAACCGGATGCACCTGCGCCGCGAGCGCGACTTCGGCGTGGGCTACGGCAACTCCAGCGGCTATGCCAGCGGCAAGACCTACCTGAGCCGCAGCTGGCGTCCCAGCATCTTCACGATGCGCTGATGGCCGATATCTTCACCCGACGCCCGCCGCTGGCCGCGATCAACGCCAGCGGTGCCGACTCGATGGTTGCGCATCTGGGCATCACCGTCACCGAACAGGGCGAGGATTTCCTGCGCGGCACCATGCCGGTCGATCCGCGCACCCGACAGCCGTTCGGCCTGCTGCACGGCGGCGCGTCGGTCGCGCTGGCGGAGTCGCTCGGCAGCCTCGCCGGAAACCTGTGCCTGGACAATGAGGCATCGACGGCGGTGGGGTTGGAAATCTCGGCCAACCACATCCGCTCGGTCACCTCCGGCACCGTCACCGGCACGGCGCGCCCGCTGCACCTGGGGCGCAATACGCAGGTGTGGGATATCCGCATCGAAGACGAAGAAGGCCGCCTGGTCTGCGTGTCGCGGCTCACCCTGGCCGTGGTGGCGCGCCGCGCAGCTTGAACGCGGGCCAACCCGTTGCGGATTGGATTGGCGATCCAGGCAAACTCACGGCCGCCTTTGGATAGACTCCACGCTCCGAACCGTTCCGTGTCCCGATGCCTCGCCCTTCCCCGCAGTCACGCCAATCCACAGCGCCGGGCGAACGCCTGCTGCGCCCGCTGCGCTATGCCGTTCGGGTTCCGCTGTTCACCCTGCACCTGACGCTGGGCCTGCCGCTGACCCTGCTGGCGATCAACCGCTTCACCGCGCGCTGGACGCTGGACGGCGAACGCGTGGACCATCGCGCGATCCGCTGGTGGTCGGCCACGCTGATGCGCATCTTCGGCATGCGCGTGCGGCGCGTGGGCCAGCCGCTGCGCGAAGCGCACCTGCTGGTGGCCAACCACGTTTCCTGGATCGACATCGAGCTGGTGCACAGCCAGCGCGTGGTCGGCTTCGTGGCGAAATCCGAGATCAGCCGCTGGCCGCTGGTCGGCTGGCTTGCGGGGCGCGCCGGCACCATCTACCACCAGCGCGGCAGCAACGCCTCGCTGTCGAGCGTGCTCGACCTGATGGTCGGCCGGCTCGATTCGGGCCAGGCGGTGGGTGCCTTTCCCGAAGGAGGGACCAACGGCGGTGACTCCGTGCGGACCTTCCACGCGCGCATCTTCCAGGCTGCCTTCGAGGCCCAGGTGCCGGTGCAGCCGGTGGCGCTGCGCTACGGCTCCGGAGGCAGCGCGCAGACCGTGGTGGCGTTTGCGCCGGGCGAGAACTTCCTGCGGAATTTCCTGCGCCTCCTGGGCGAGCCTTCGCGCGTGGCCGAGGTGCATTTCCTGCCGGCGATCGTGCCGGGCGAGGAAGGTCGCCGCCAGGTCGCCGAAAAGGCGCGCGAGTCGATCGTCGCGGCGATGGAATCGTGAGCCTCGATCCTGCCCTGTTCCGCCCGCCCGCACCCCTGCGCAATGCCCACGTGCAGTCGGTTCTGGCGAGCAGCCGGTTTCGCAAGATTTTCACCCGCCGGGTCGCGGCCGATCTGATCGCCGGGGCGCAGGAGCTGATCCTCGACGGCGGGGAGGGCGTGCGCCTGCAGGGGTTCCTGACCCTCCAAAACCACCTGCCGCAGGCACGCGGCCTGGCGGTTCTCGTGCACGGCTGGGAAGGCTCGGTCGATTCCAGCTACATCCTGGCCACCGGCGCGCGCCTGCTCGACGCCGGATTCGACGTGTTCCGGCTGCACCTGCGCGACCACGGCGACACCCACGCGCTCAACCGCGACCTGTTCCATTCCTGCCGGATCGACGAAGTGGTGGCGGCGGTCGGCAACCTCGCGCGCCGCGTGCCGCACCGCGCGCTGTGCATTGCCGGCTACTCGCTCGGCGGCAATTTCGCGCTGCGCGTGGCGCTGCGCGCGCCCGCGGCCGACCTCGGGCTGCAGCACGTCGCCGCGGTCTGCCCGGTGATCAGCCCGCAGGCCGGGCTGGAGGCCATCGAGGCCGCGCCCTGGTTCTACCAGCACTACTTCATGCACAAGTGGGGCCGCTCGCTGCGGCGCAAGCAGGCGATCTTCCCCGACGCCTTCCACTTCAGCGCGTCCGAACTGCGCGCCGGCGTGCGCGGCCTCACCCGGGCGCTGGTGGATCGCTATACCGAGTTCGATTCGCTCGACGCCTACCTCGACGGCTATTCCGTCGCCGGCGATCGCCTGGCCGGGCTGCAGGTGCCGGCCAGCATCCTCACCGCGGCGGATGATCCCGTCATTCCGGTCGAGGATTTCCGTACGCTCTCCCTGCCGCCGCAGGTGCGGCTTTCGATCGCGCCCTGGGGCGGGCACTGCGGCTTCCTCGCCGGCCTGCGGCTCGACGGTCTGGCCGAGGCCTGGGTCACCGAGCAGCTCGCCGAGGCCTGTCCGGCCGATTGAGCGCAGGCACCGCCCGCCAATCGTGGCGATTCCCGGGCAATCCGGGTCGCGCGGCCCGGATTGCCGATACCCTATGCGCCTGTTTCCCATTCGAGACTGCGCGATGAAGCTTTCCAGCCGGAGTTTCCCCCACCGCGGCCCGATTCCTCCGGAGTTCGCCTTCGGACGACGCGGCGATGCGACCAACCCGATCGCGCTGTCGGACAATCGCAACCCGCACCTGGCCTGGGAAGACGCGCCTGCCGGCACGGCGTCGTTCGTGCTGTGGTGCGTGGACCCGGACGTACCTTCGCGCGGGGACGACGTGAATCAGGCGGGGCGCATCATTCCGGCGGAGCTGCCGCGGGTGGAGTTCAGCCACTGGATCATGGTCGACATTCCCGTCGGCGTGCACGAGATCGCCGAAGGCGCGCTGAGCCATGGCATCACCGCGCGCGGCAAGCCGGCGCAGCCTGGCCCGGGTGGCGCGCGCCAGGGCGTGAACGACTACACCGGCTGGTTCGCCAACGATGCCGAGATGGCCGGCTCGTACCACGGTTACGACGGTCCCTGCCCGCCGTTCAACGACGCCATTGCGCACCGCTACTTCTTCCGCCTGTTCGCGCTCGACGTGGCGAAACTCGAGCTGCCCGAGGGCTTCACCGCCGCCCAGGCGCTGGCCGCGATGCAGGGTCACGTGCTCGACGAGGTCGCGATCTACGGCAGCTACGGCCTGAATCCGGCGCTCGACTGAGCCAACACCGCCCCGACCCCGCACCGCGGCGGCGCGATCGCCGCCCGGTGCCCGCACGAGTGCCCGCACACCGATGGACTTCCTGCAGATTCTTATCCTGGCCCTGGTGCAGGCCCTCACCGAGTTCCTGCCCGTTTCCAGCTCCGCGCATCTGGTGCTGGCCAGCGAAATGTTCGGATGGCAATACCAGGGCCTGAGCTTCGATCTGGCCCTCCACTGCGGCACCCTGATCGCGATCCTGGCCTACTTTCGCCGCGACATCGCCGAACTGGTGCGCGAGGCGCTGGCCTGGCGGCCCGGACGCCCGCTCAATCCGACCCAGCGCCTGGCGCTGGGCATCACGCTGGCAACGATCCCGGCCGGCATCGCGGGCCTCCTCCTGGGCGATGCGGGTGCGCTGGTGCTGCGCCATCCGGTGATGATCGCGTCCAACCTGATCCTCTTCGGACTGCTGCTCTGGTTCGCCGAACGCTGGTCGCTGCGCGCGGGGCGCGCGCTGGTGGCCGAGGGTACGGGTGCGGGCGAGGCGCTGGGACGCCTCTCGATCGGTCGTGCGCTGCTGATCGGCTGCGCCCAGACCCTGGCGCTGATGCCCGGCACGTCGCGCTCGGGCGCAACGATGACCGCAGGCATGCTGCTCGGGCTCGACCGCGCGCAGGCGGCGCGCTACTCCTTCCTGCTGGCCACCCCGGTCATGGTGCTCGCCACCGCCTACGGCGCGTGGGAGGCGCGCGGCGAACCGCTTGCGGGGCTGGGCGACATGGCCCTGGGCACGCTGTTTTCGGCCGTCTCGGGCTGGTTCGTGATCCGCTTTTTCCTCGGCGTGATCCGGCGCATCGGCACCGCACCCTTTGTCGCCTATCGCGTGCTGCTGGGCGTGGCGGTGCTGGGCTGGTATTTCCTGCTGCGGTAAGCGGCGACCCGCGACCCGCGATCCGCGTGCGGCGGTGTGGCCGCCGTCGCGCGGCAGCGTCAGCTGCGCTGCGCCACCGCGTCCGCAGGCGCTGTCGCCAGCACCCGCTCCAGTCCGCGCGCGATGTCGAAGAGCAGGTCGCTGTCGGCCTCGATGCCGACCGAAAGGCGCAGCAAGCCGTCGCCGATGCCGGCCGCGGCGCGCGCCTCGCTGCTCATCGCCGCGTGCGTCATCGTGGCGGGGTGGGCGATCAGGCTTTCCACGCCGCCCAGTGATTCGGCCAGGGTGAAGTACGACAGGCCGCAGAGGAAGGCGCGCACCGCTGCTTCGCTGCCCAGATCGAAGCCGATCATCGCGCCGTAGCCGCGCTGCTGGCGCGCCGCGAGCGCGTGTCCGGGATGGCCGGGCAGCCCCGGGTAGTGCACCGCCTGCACCGCCGGGTGGGCCTGGAGGAGCTGCGCGATGGCCATGGCGTTTTCCTGGTGCACGCGCAGGCGCGCGTCGAGCGTGCGCAGGCCGCGCAGGGTCAGGAAGCTGTCGAACGGTGAGCCGGTGAGGCCCAGCGCGTTGGCCCACCAGGTGAGCGCGTCGTGGGTTGCGCCATCAGCGGCGACGACCGCGCCGCCGACCACGTCACTGTGGCCGTTGATGTACTTGGTGGTGGAGTGCACCACGATGTCCGCGCCCAGCGCGATCGGGTTTTGCAGCGCCGGGGAAAGGAAGGTGTTGTCGACCACCACGCGCGCGCCGACGCGGTGCGCCGCTTCCGCCACGAAGCGGATGTCGGTGATGCGCAGCAGCGGGTTGGACGGGGTTTCGATCCAGACCATCGCCGGCGCGCGCGCGAGCGCCTTGCCCAGCGCGGTGGGATCGCTGAAATCGACGGTGTCCAGTACGAATTGGTCCTTGCCGGCGAGCGCGTTGAACAGCCGCCACGATCCGCCGTAGCCGTCGTGCGGAACGATGAGGCGCTCGCCCGGCTTGAGCAGCTGCAGGACGAGCGTGACGGCGGCCATGCCGGTGGATACCACCACGCCGCCGGCTCCGCCTTCCATTTCGGCCAGCGCATCGCCCAGGAGGTCGCGCGTGGGATTGCCGCTGCGGGTGTAGTCGTAGCTGCGCTTGTCGTTGAAGCCGGCGAAGCTGAAGTTGGTCGACAGCACGATGGGCGGTACCACCGCGCCGTGGGTCTGGTCCGAATCGATTCCCGCGCGCACGGCGGCGGTGGCATGCCGGCGGGTGAGGAGGGCGTCGCAGCGGCTCATGCGGCAACGCTCCGACACAGGGCCGCGGTGAGGATGGCGGCAATCTGCGCCTCTTCCTTGAGGAAGGCGTCGTGGCCATACAGCGAGGAAATGCGGTGCAGCCGGGTGCTGCCGCGAATGCCCTCGGCGAGCGCGTAGAGATCGGATTCGGGCACGATCCGGTCCTCCCGCACCGCCACGATGTCGGTCGCCACGCGGATCGACGCGGGTTCGAGGTTCTGCAGGTCGATGGATTCGGACAGACGCAGATAGGCGGTGGGCGAGAAGCGCGCGACGAACTTCGGGCCGATGGCGTCGAAGTAGTCCTCCACCGCGAAGCGCGTCGCGTCCGGGCCGACCGCGGGCGCGGCGGAGAACCGCTGCTCGAATTCGACATCGCTGCGATAGCCGATGACCGCAAGCGAACGCGCCAGCGCCAACGCCTCGCGCACGCCGCCCTCGCTGCGGCCCAGCGCCACGATGCGGCGCTGGATCACGCGCAGCGCCGTCACCTGCGGATGCGAGCGGTGCGCCCCGCTGATCGCGATGAGTCGCCCGAGGCGCGCGCCGTGGCGCGCGGCGAACTGCAGGCCGACCATCGCGCCGTAGGACGCGCCGATGAAGGCCACGACGCGGACGATGCCCAGGTGGTCGAGCACGGCGGCGATCGCGTCGGCCTGGTCGGAGGGATCGATGCAGGCATCGAGGCTGCCCTCGGCACCGATCCAGTCGATCGCCAGTACGCGGTGGTGGCGGGTATCGATGGCGCGCCCTTCGCCGCACTGCGCGTCCCACCAGCCCGGTTCGGCGAAGCACGCGCCGGCCGCGACGTGGCGATGGGCCGAAATGCCGCCCTGGACCACGATGACCGGCGCGTCCCGCGCGCCCTGCAGCTCCCAGCCGATGCGCAGGCGGCGGATGCCCGCATGGCGCATCGCCAGCGTCGTATCCAGCACGTCGCGCTCGGCCATCGTCGCGGTGCCGGGCGGGAAGGCAACGATCCCGGCGTGGGCGAGTGCCGCAGGTTCGCGGGACAGGGCGGCGGTGTGAAGGCTCATCATCGTGCTCCGGTTCGTGGGCGGACCCCGTCAAGGTCCTGCGGCCCGAAAGCACGGTGTCGCAACGGTTCGCCGTCGGCGGCAAACGGTGCGACCCATCTTCCGGCCGGCGCTGCACGCCTGCCGCAGGATTTGGCACCGAGCGGCTCCGTGGCCGCGGGTTGCCCCGGCTTCAAAGGGCCTGCCCCTCCGCCGGTCTTGATGGGATTTCGGCCGCATTCTACGCCGCGTGCGATCCGTGTCAATCGCTTCATGCCGATAAAGCGATGAATTTTTCTCATAAGCGCCGGTTTGCCCACGGTTGGAGCTGCGCAGGCTAAGATGTGCCTCGCGGAGTCGGCCAGACAGTCGCGTGGCGCTTCGGCGCTGCGAGGAAAGTCCGGGCTCCACAGGGCAGGATGCCAGGTAACGCCTGGGCGGCGCGAGCCGACGGAAAGTGCAACAGAGAGCAGACCGCCGATGGCCATGTGCGCCTGACGCCGGAGGTGTGGTTACTTGGCGTTCGCGCAAGCGGATGCCCAAGGGTTTCAGCACAGCCGGTGGCGCGCATGGATCAGGCAAGGGTGAAAGGGTGCGGCAAGAGCGCACCGCGAGTCCGGCAACGGACCGGCACGGCAAACCCCATCCGGAGCAAGGCCAAATAGGGACGCAATGACACGGCCCGTGTCGCGTCCGGGTAGGCTGCTTGAGCGTATCGGTGACGATGCGCCCAGAGGAATGACTGTCCACGACAGAACCCGGCTTATCGGCCGGCTCCGCCCTTATTCCCGCACCGATGCCCCGGCAGGCCCCGCGCCTGCCGGGGCGCTCGCGTTTGCGCAGTCCGGCGCACTTGTGCGCTGTGAGCCCCGTCGCGCTTCCGCGCCGCGCGCCGTGAACGTGAATTGATGTAAATCATCATGTTCTCGCCGTAATGATCTGTATTTCAAGAGGTTTGTCCGAGAAGCGCGCGGCGAGGGAAAAATCCCTGCCGCGCCAATCGCTTGCGCGCGAGTCCACGCCCGCAGGTTCCTGTTGACACCGCTTCGCGGGATGCTAAGGTGGAACCTTGTAGGAAAATCTGGATTTCTGTGGGTTTTTGTGGGGAAACATGTTTCAGGGCGAAAACTCCATCACGATCGACGACAAGGGGCGGCTGGCCATTCCGACGGCCTACCGCGATCTCGTCGCGCGTGAGTGCGGCAATCGCCTGGTGGTGACCTACAACCCGTGGGAACGCGGCTGCCTGTGGCTCTACCCGCACGCCGAGTGGGAGCGGGTGCGCGATGAGGTCAATCGCCTGCCCATGGCCAAGCCCGGCCATCGCCAGCTCCAGCTCAAGCTGGTCGGCGCGGCGACGTTCGTGGATGTGGATGGCAGCGGGCGAATCCTGGTGCCCGCCAGCCACCGCAACGCCAGTGCGATCGACCGCAAGGCCGTGCTGCTCGGCATGGGCGGCAAGTTCGAGCTGTGGAGCGAGCAGGCGCACCTGGAGCAGGTTCAGAAGACCATCGCCGAGACTGATGTCAGCGAGGCGATGCTGGAGTTGGTGCTGTAGCGCATGGAGACCGGATCGGACTGCGGTGGTCCCGTCCATGTCCCGGTGCTGTACGCGGAGGCGATTGAAGCCCTCGCGGTGCGGCCCGGCGGAAGGTACCTGGACGGCACCTTCGGCCGCGGCGGGCATGCGCGCGGCGTGCTGGAACGCTTGGGTCCGGAGGGCCGCTTGCTGGTGATGGACAAGGATCCCGACGCCGTGGCAGTGGCAAGGTCGAGCATCGGCAGCGATGCGCGCGTGCGGATCTTCCACGGCAGTTTTTCGGCCATGGCGCAGTGGGACGAGACCGCTGCCGGCCTGGATGGCGTGCTGCTCGACCTGGGCGTGTCCTCGCCGCAGATCGACGAGGCGCATCGCGGCTTCAGCTTCCAGCACGACGGCCCCCTCGACATGCGCATGGATCCGCGTTCGGGCGAGAGTGCTGCCGACTTCCTTGCGCGTGCAGACGAAGCCGCGATCGCCGAGGTCATCTGGCGCCATGGCGAAGAGCGCCACAGCCGCCGCATCGCGCGCGCCATCGTCGCGCAGCGGGCCGAGGCACCGCTGGTGACGACGCGTCAGCTTGCGGATCTGGTCGCCGCCACGATCGGGCGGCGCGAGCCGGGCAAGCATCCGGCCACCCGCACCTTCCAGGCCTTGCGCATCCACGTCAACCGTGAGCTGGATGACCTCCAGCAGGGCCTGGACGGGGCGCTGGCGCGGCTCGCGCCGGGCGGACGCCTGGCGGTGATCAGCTTCCATTCGCTGGAAGACCGGATCGTCAAACAGTTCATTGCCGAGCACGCCCGGCCGCCGGCGGCAAACCGGCGTCTGCCCGAGACGGGCGCGTTTGTTCCGGTGCTGCGCGCCGTGGGCGGGGCCATTCGCGCCACGGCGGCGGAGTGTGCATCCAATCCGCGCGCCCGCAGCGCGGTGCTGCGCGTGGCGGAGAAGCTCGCATGAGCGCGCGCTGGCTCGTCCTTTCACTGCTGATCCTGGTGGCCGTGGCCAGCGCCATCGGCGTGGTCCAGAGCCGCCAGCAGCATCGCGATGCCTTTGCGCAGCTTTCGCGGCTGGAGCAGGCGCGCGACGAGCTCAACATCGAGTTCGACCGGCTGCAGTTGGAGATCGCCACGCTGGCCGATGCCGGCCGCATCGAGGAACAGGCCAAAAGGCGTCTGGGCATGCATGCGCCCGAGCAGGCCGACACCGTGGTGCTGACGCCATGAACTGGACTTCGATGCCGCGAGCCGGCAAAGGCAACGCGCTGCGCCCCCGCGCGCGCCAGGTGGATACGCGCGGGCGGCTGAAGCTGGTGGCGGCGCTGCTCGGCCTGGGCTGCGCCTCGCTGGTGGCGCGCGCCGTGGACCTGCAGCTTTTGCACAACGAGTTCTACCAGCGCGAAGGCAATGCCCGCTTCCAGCGCGACATCCCGATCGCGGCTTCGCGCGGCATGATCACCGACCGCAACGGCGAGCCGCTGGCGATTTCCAGCCCGGTCGAGTCGATCTGGGCCAGCCCGCGCGTGCTGCTGCAGCACCCCGAACAGCGCCCGGCGCTGGCCAGGGCGCTGGGCATGACGCCCGAGGCGCTGGACGAACGCCTGTTGCCGCGTGCCGAGCGCGACTTCGTCTGGCTGCGCCGCCACATGGCTCCGGCCGAGGCCGAGGCCATCACCGCGCTGAAGATTCCCGGCGTGGGCTCGCAGCGCGAATTCCGCCGCTTCTATCCGCTCGGCGAGCCTGCCGCGCACGTCCTCGGATTCACCAACATCGATGATCGCGGGCAGGAAGGACTGGAGCTGGCCTATGACGACTGGCTGACCGGCAAGCCGGGCGTCAAGCGCGTGATCCGCGATGGCGCGGGACGCCAGATCGCGAGCGTGGACCTCATTCGCGCGGCGGAGCCCGGCCGTCCGCTCGCGCTCTCGATCGACCGACGCCTGCAGCACCTGGCCTTCCGCGAGCTGCGCCGCGCGCTGGCCGAGAACCAGGCGGAAGCCGGTTCGGTGGTGATTCTGGACGTGGCCACGGGCGAAGTCCTGGCGATGGTCAACCTGCCCGGCTACAACCCCAACGCGCGCGAGGATTCGGCGGCCGGCGCGCGGCGCAACCGCGTCGTCACCGACCTGTTCGAGCCGGGTTCGACCTTCAAGTCCTTCATCGTTGCCGCGGCGCTGGAGACCGGCAAGGTATCGCCCGACACGGTGATCGAAACCTGGCCCGGCACCCTGCAGGTGGCTGGCCACACCGTGCGCGATGTCCGCAACTTCGGCACGCTCACGACCACCGGCCTCCTGACCAAGTCGAGCAACGTGGCGGCGGTGAAGCTCGCGCTCGACATGCCGGCCGAGCACATCCACGACGTGCTGCGGCGCTTCGGTTTCGGCGAAACGACCGGCATCGGATTTCCCGGCGAAGCCGCCGGCGTGCTGCCGGAACCGCGCAGCTGGAGCGCCCTGTCCAAGGCGACCATCGCCTTCGGCTACGGGATTTCCGTCACGCCGCTGCAGCTCGCGCAGGCCTACGCCGCACTGGGCAACGGTGGGCGCCTGGTGCCGCCGAGTTTCCTCAAGGATCCGCAGACCCAGGGGCGCGACGTGATCGACCCCGGCATCGCGAACCAGATGATGCGGATGCTGGAGACGGTCATCGGGCCGGAAGGCACGGCGCGGCGCGCGGCCATCAGCGGTTACCGCGTGGCCGGCAAGAGCGGCACCTCGCGCAAGGTCGGATCGGGCGGCTACGATCGGCGCTATGTCAGCCTGTTCGCCGGCCTGGTGCCAGCCAGCAATCCGCGGTTTTCCGTGGTGGTCATGGTCGACGATCCCTCGTCCCGGGATGCTGCGGGCAATCTGGTGTACTACGGCGGCGCAGTCGCCGCGCCGGTGTTCGAGACCATCATGGAAGGTGCGCTGCGGCTCACGGACGTGGCACCGGACGACGTCCAGCAGTGGTACGCCGCCGCTCCGCGCGCGTCGGCACCCAGCGCGCCGGGCGCGCTGCCGCTGGAGGCCGAGTCGGTCCCGGGCCTGTTCGAGGCCACGCCATGACGATGCGCCTGGACCAACTGCTGGAAGGCATCGCGCCGGCCCCGCCGCTGCGGCTGTCGGGCCTGACGCTGGACAGCCGCCGGGTCGTGCCGGGCAGCCTGTTCGTGGCGCTGGCCGGACAGCGCGCCCACGGCCTCGCGTTTGCCGATGAGGCGCAGCGCCGCGGCGCTGCGGCCATCGCGTTCGAACCGCCCGCGCCGGCCGGTGTGGTGACCGGCCAGAACGCGGTCGCCGTGCCGGGCCTGCGCGCGCGCCTGGGTGACATCGCGGACCGCTGGCACGGCTCGCCCTCGCGCGCGCTGCGCGTGATCGGCGTGACCGGCACCAACGGCAAAACCTCCACCGTGCAGCTGCTGGCGCAGGCCCTGAGCCTGGCCGGCCACCGCGCCGGCAGCATCGGCACGCTCGGCGTCGGGATCCACGGCGCGCTGCGCGAAGGCGAGCGCACCACGCCCGACGTGATCGCCGTGCATGAGGCGCTCGCCGAAATGCGCGATGCCGGGGCCGACAGCGTGGCGATGGAAGTCTCCTCGCACGCGCTCGAGCAGGGTCGGGTCGATGGCGTGCACTTTGCCGTGGCGGTGTTCACCAACCTGACGCGCGACCACCTCGATTACCACGGCACCATGGCGGCCTACGGGGCGGCCAAGGCGCGCCTGTTCGGATGGCCCGGCCTGGGTGCCGCCGTGGTCAATCTGGATGATCCATTCGGTGCCGGCGTGTTCGAACGCCTCGCGCCGGACACCCGCGCCATCGGCGTCAGCCGTCACGATGCACCGTCCGCACGCCTTCGCGCGCAGGCGCTGGAGCCTTCCGCCGCAGGCACGGGTTTCGATCTGGTGCTGGACGGCGAGCGCCGGCGGGTGCAAAGCCGACTGCTGGGTCGCTTCAATATCGACAACCTGCTGGCCGTGGCCGGCGTGCTGCTGGCCATGGACTGGCCGCTGGCGCGAATCGCCGGAGTGCTGGAACGCCTCGATCCCGTGCCGGGCCGGATGAATCGCCTGGGCGGCGACGCGCGCGCGCCGCTGGTCGTGGTCGATTACGCCCACACGCCCGATGCGCTGGAACAGGCGCTTGCCAGCCTGCGCGAACACGCTGCGGAGCGGCTGATCTGCGTGTTCGGATGCGGCGGCGAACGCGACGCCGGAAAGCGCCCGCAGATGGCGGCCATCGCGCAGCGTCTGGCCGATGCGGTGATCGTGACCGATGACAACCCGCGCGGCGAGGAGGGCGACGCCATCATCGCCGGCATCCTCGCCGGCTTCGGGAATCCGTCGTCGGTGGTGGTCGAACGCGACCGCGCGCGCGCCATCGCACGCGCGATCGAACAGGCGCGGCCGGGCGACGTCGTGCTCATCGCCGGCAAGGGCCACGAGCCGTATCAGGAAATCGCCGGCGTGAAGCATCCGTTCGATGATCGCCTGGTCGCGCTCCGGGCGCTGGAGGCGGTTCCATGAGGCCGCTTGCGCTCTCGCAGATCGCCACCTGGTGCGACGCGCGCCTGGTGGGCGAGGACCGGGTGATCCATGCCATTGGCGTGGATACCCGCACCCTGATGCCCGGCGCGCTCTATCTGGCGCTGCGCGGGGAAACCCACGACGGCCACGACTTCTGCGCAAGGGCGCGTGCCGCCGGTGCGCACGCGCTGCTGGTCGAGCGCGACGTCGACGAGTCGCTGCCGCGGATCGTGTGCGCCGATACGCGAATCGCCCTGGGGCAGATCGCGGCGCACCTGGCGCAGGCGCGCGCCACGCGTCTTGTCGCCATCACCGGCAGCAACGGCAAGACCACCACCCGCACCCTGACCCGTGCGATTTTGGCGCAGTCCGATCCCGAGGTCTGGTCGAACGCCGGCAATCGCAACAACGAGATCGGCCTGCCGCTGGCGGTGATCGACCAGCCCGAGAACGCGCGCCTGGCGGTATACGAAATGGGCGCGGGCGCGCCGGGCGACATCGCCTACCTCGCCGCGATCGCGCGCCCCGACATCGCCTTGGTGACCAATGTGGCACCGGCACACCTGGAGCGGATGGGCAGCCTGCTCGGCATCGCCGATACCAAGGCGGCGATCTACGATGCGCTGCCTGCCGACGGCATCGCGGTAATCAATGCCGACGACGCCTTTGCGCCGTACTTTCGCGAACGCGCCGGCGCGCGCCGGGTGCTGGACTTCGCCCTGGACGCCAGCGCGCAGGTCACCGCCTCGGCGGTCCAGCCGCACCAGGGCGGCAGCCGCTTCGTGCTGCAGAGCCCCTGGGGCGCGACCGAGGTCACCGTGCCGCTGCCGGGTCGTCATCAGGTCGGCAATGCGCTCGCCGCCGCGGCCGTGGCGCTGTCCGCCGGTGCGTCGCTCGATGATGTGGTGGTCGGGTTGGCCGCTGCCCCCGGCGTGCCGGGGCGGCTGCAGACCGTGACGCTGGGCGATGGCACGGTGGTGCTGGACGACAGCTACAACGCCAATCCGGGATCGGTGGCCGCCGCGATCCAGACCCTGGTGGCGCAGGCGCACCGCAGCGGCGCGCAGGCCTGGGTCGCGCTGGGCGACATGCGCGAGCTGGGGCCGGGTGCCGCGGTGCTGCACGCCGAGGTTGGCCAGCGCGCGCGCGATGCCGGCGTCGCGCGGCTTCTGACCGTGGGCGAGATGAGCCGCCACGCCGCCCATGCCTTCGGACCCGGCGGTGAACATTTTGTCGACCAGACCGCCCTGATCGAGCGCCTCAAGGCGCGGTCTGACGGGCCGGTGCTGCTGCTGGTGAAAGGTTCGCGCGGCAGCCGCATGGATCGGGTCGTCGACGCGCTGGCCGGCACCGGCACGGAGGGTGAAGAGCATGCTGCTTGAGCTCGCCCGCTGGCTGCGCAATCTGGATGGCCTCTTCGGCCTCTTCGGCTACATCACCGTGCGCGGCATCCTCGCCACCCTGACCGCGCTGGCGCTGACGCTGTGGCTGGGGCCCGCGATGATCCGCCGGCTGGCGGCGCTCAAGGGCCAGCCGATCCGCAGCGACGGGCCGCAGTCGCACCTGACCAAGGCCGGTACGCCGACCATGGGCGGCGCGCTGATCCTGCTGTCGGTGTCGGCCGCGACCCTGCTGTGGGGTGACTTGCGCAACCGCTATGTCTGGCTGGTGCTGGCGGTGCTGCTGGGCTTCGGCCTGATCGGCTGGCTCGACGACTGGATCAAGGTGGCGCGCCGCGATCCCAAGGGCCTGCGCTCGCGCACCAAGTACCTGCTGCAGTCGGTCCTGGGGCTGGCGGCCGGCGTGTTCCTGCTTGCCACCGCCGACGCCGCGTCCAATACCACGCTGTACCTGCCGCTGCTGAAGAACGTGGCGATCCCGCTGGGCGCGGGTCTGATCGTGGTCGCGTACTTCTGGATCGTGGGGTTCTCCAACGCGGTGAACCTCACCGACGGGCTCGATGGCCTGGCGATCGTGCCCTGCGTGCTGGTGGCCGGTGGGCTTGGAATCTTCGCCTACGTTTCGGGCCACGCGCAGTTCGCCAGCTACCTGCAGATCCCGGCGGTTCCGGGGGCCGGCGAGCTTGTGATCATCTGCGCGGCAATCGTCGGCGCGGGGCTGGGCTTCCTGTGGTTCAACACCTACCCGGCGCAGGTGTTCATGGGCGATATCGGCGCGCTTGCACTGGGCGCGGCGCTGGGCGCGATCGCCGTCATCGTGCGCCAGGAACTGGTGCTGGTGCTCATGGGCGGAATTTTCGTGATGGAAACCCTCTCGGTGATGGTGCAGGTGGCGAGCTTCAAGCTCACCGGCCGGCGCGTGTTCCGCATGGCGCCCATCCACCACCACTTCGAACTCAAGGGCTGGCCCGAGCCGCGCGTGATCGTCCGCTTCTGGATCATCACCGTGGTGCTGGTGCTCGCCGGCCTCGCCACGCTGAAGGTGCGCTGATGATCACCGACCGCATCCGCCAGGCGCTCCGGCTCGGCGACATCGAAGGCCGCTATGACCCCTGGGTGCTCGGGGCGGTAGCCGCGCTCGTGGCCATCGGCGTGGTGATGGTGGCCTCGGCGTCGATCGGGGTGACGGCGCGGCTGCACGTCGGCCCGTTCCACTTCCTCGGCCGACACCTGTTCTATCTCGGTGCCGGCCTGGTGGGCGCGGCGATCATCAGCCGGATCGAACTGCGCACGCTGGAGCGCAAGGGGCCGCTGCTGCTGCTGGTCGCCCTCGCGCTGCTGGTGCTGGTGCTGATCCCGGGCATCGGCGCGGAGGTCAACGGTGCGCGCCGCTGGATCAACCTTGGGCTGGCGCGCTTCCAGGCGGTGGAGGCGGTGAAGGTGGTGCTGATCGTCTGGCTCGCCGGCTACCTGGTGCGCCACCGCGAGCAGGTGCAGAACACCTGGTGGGGGCTGATCAAACCCAGCGCCATTGCCGGAACCATGGTGATGCTGCTGCTGCTCCAGCCAGACTTCGGCTCGGCCCTGCTGATCTGCGCGATCGTGGCGGGCATGGTGTTCCTCGGCGGAGTACGCATTGCCAACCTGGTCGCGCCGACCCTGATCGTGCTGCCGGCGATGGTTCTGCTGGCCATGAGCGAACCCTACCGGGTGCGCCGCCTGACCTCGTTCCTTGATCCGTGGTCCGATCCGTTCGACAAGGGCTTCCAGCTGACCCAGGCACTGATCGCCATCGGGCGCGGCGAGTGGTTCGGCGTCGGGCTGGGCGCGAGCGTGCAGAAGCTTTCGTTCCTGCCCGAGGCGCATACCGACTTCATCTTCGCCGTGATCGCGGAAGAGACGGGATTTGTCGGAGTGCTGGCCATCATCGGTCTGTTCACGCTGGTCGCCGGGCGCGCGTTCTGGCTGGGCCTGGCGGCGATGGAGGCCAAGCGCCCGTTCGCCGGCTACTGCGCCTTCGGGGTCGCGTTGTGGGTCGGGCTGCAGGCCTTCGTTTCCATCGGCGTGAACCTGGGCATCCTGCCGACCAAGGGACTGACGCTGCCGCTGATTTCCTCGGGCGGTTCCAGCGTGCTGATGACCTGCGCCGCGGTCGGCCTTCTGCTGCGGGTGAGCTACGAGGTCGACCGCACCCATCGGCAGGTGGCGCGCATCCGCCAGAACGCGGCCGAGATCGCGCCTCCGCGGGAAGGCCAGATTCCGTCTCCGCCGGCCGATCCGATTCCCGCGGCGCGCCCGCGTTCGCCGGCCGCCGCGCCCGCGCCGGCACGCGGCGGACGCATCGAGCCAACGCTGGGAGCGATCGGATGAACGCGCCCGTCGCGATCCTGGCCGGCGGCACCGGCGGCCATATATTTCCGGGCCTGGCCGTGGCCGAGGTGCTGCGCGAGCGCGACGTGCCGGTGCTGTGGATCGGCGCGCGCGGGCGCATGGAAACCCGGCTGGTGCCGGCGCACGGCGTGCCCATCGAGGTGATCGACATCGCCGGGGTGCGCGGCAAGGGGGCGCTGGCGCTGCTGGCGGCCCCAGTGCGGCTGCTGCGCGCGGTACGGCAGGCGCGCGCGCTGCTGCGTCGCGCTGCGCCGCGCGCGGTGATCAGTTTCGGAGGATATGCCGCCGGCCCTGGCGGGATCGCGGCCTGGCTGTTGGGACGGCCGCTGCTGGTGCATGAGCAGAACAGCCGCCCCGGCGTGACCAACCGCGTGCTCGCACGCCTGGCGCGGCGCGTGCTGCAGGGTTTTCCCGACAGCTTTCCCGCCGCGCGCGAAGCGCAGACCGTCGGCAATCCGGTGCGTGCGGTGATTGCCGCGCTGCCGCCGCCGGCGCAGCGCCTCGCCGGACGCGACGGTGCCACGCGCCTGCTGGTGCTGGGCGGCAGTCAGGGTGCGCGCGCGCTCAATCTCGGCGTTCCGGTGGCGCTCAAGCGCCTCGGCGGCGGGTTCGAGGTGCGCCACCAGTGCGGCGAGGCGCAGCGCGAGGCGACCGCCGCGGCCTATGCCGAGGCCGGCGTCGACGTGTGCATCGAGCCTTTCATCGCCGACATGGCCGAAGCCTACGGCTGGGCCGACGTGGTGCTGTGCCGCGCCGGCGCGCTGACGCTGGCCGAAATCTGCGCCGCCGGCGTGGCCAGCGTGCTGGTGCCGCTGCCGTCGGCCGTCGACGACCACCAGACCACCAATGCGCAGCACCTGGTGGCGCACGGCGCGGCCGTGCGCGTGGCCGAGGGCGACCGTTTCCCGGAGCGCCTGGTCGCCGAATTGGAGCCACTGCGCGCGGACCCTGCGCTGCGCCTGGCGCGCGCCGTGGCCGCGCGTGCGCTCGCGTACCCCGACGCGGCACAGGCCGTCGCCGATGCCATCCTTGCGGAGGCCGCCGCATGAACCAGCTCTATCGCGACGCGGATTTCACCCGCCAGTTCCGCCACGTCCACTTCGTCGGCATCGGCGGCGTGGGCATGAGCGGCATCGCCGAAGTGCTCTGCACGCTGGGCTATAGCGTGAGCGGGTCGGACCAGGCCGCCTCGGCCGCCACGGCGCGACTGGTTGCCGCCGGCGCGCGCGTGCATCAGGGCCACGATGCCGCGCACGTGGCCGATGCCGACGTGGTGGTGGTGTCGAGCGCGATCCACCCGGAGAACCCGGAGGTCCGCGCCGCGCGCGAGCGCCGCATTCCGATCGTGCCGCGCGCCGAGATGCTGGCCGAGCTGATGCGCTTTCGCCGCGGCATCGCGGTGGCGGGCACGCACGGCAAGACCACGACCACCAGCCTGATCGCCAGCGTCCTGAGCGAGGGCGGGCTGGACCCGACGTTCGTGATCGGCGGCCAGCTGCTCTCGGCCGGTGCCAATGCCCGGCTGGGCCAAGGCGACTGGCTGGTGGCCGAGGCCGACGAGAGCGACGGTTCCTTCCTGCGCCTGACGCCGCTGGTGGCCGTCGTCACCAATATCGACGCCGACCATCTGGAGAACTACGGCGGCGACTTCGGCCGCATGCAGGCGGCGTTCGCCGAGTTCCTGCACCGGCTGCCGTTCTACGGACTCGCGGTGCTGTGTCTGGACGACGACAACGTGCGCGCGCTGGCGGCCAGCGTGCCGCGTCACATGGTGACCTATGGCCACGCGACCGATGCCGATGTGCGCGCCACCGGAGTCGAGCAGGATGGTGCGCGAACCCGCTTCACCCTGCACCTGCCCGATGCGCCGGCGCTGGCGGTGACGCTGAACCTTCCCGGCCGCCACAACGTGCAGAACGCACTGGCCGCAGCGGCGGTGGGCTGGCAGCTCGGCGTGGATCCTGCGGCCATCGCCCACGCGCTGGAGGCCTTCCAGGGCATCGGGCGGCGCTTCAACCTGCTGGGCGAGCTGGCGGTGCGCGAAGGCGTGCGGGTGCAGGTGGTCGACGACTACGCCCATCACCCGCGCGAGCTGGCCGCGGTGTTCGCGGCGGCGCGCGCCGGCTGGCCGCAGCGCCGCCTGGTGGTTGCCTTCCAGCCGCACCGCTACAGCCGCACCCGCGATCTGCTGGACGATTTCGCTGCGGTGCTCTCCGACGTGGATGCGCTGCTCCTGGCCGAGGTGTATCCGGCCGGCGAAGCGCCGATCCCGGATGCCGACGGGCGCGCGCTCGCGCGTGCGATCCGCGCGCGACGCCGGATCGATCCGGTACTGGTATCCACCGCAGCCGAACTTCCGGCGGCGCTGGAAGCGGTGGCCAGGGATGGCGACATGGTGATCTTCGCCGGTGCCGGCGACATCGGCCGGGTCGTGCGCGAACTGGGTGCGCGCATCGCCAGCCGCGCGCACGGCACGGAGGGTTCGCCATGAGCCGCGGGGTCGTGCGAACCACCGATCCCGCACGCTTCGGCCGCGTCGCCGTGCTGCTGGGCGGCACCTCATCCGAGCGCGAGGTGTCGCTCAACTCCGGTGCCAATGTGCTGGATGCGCTGCGCGCGCGCGGCGTGGATGCCTTTCCGGTCGACGGCATTCCGGCGCTGATCGATCTGTTGGTGCAGCGCGGTGTCGATCGCGTCTTCAACATCCTGCACGGCAGCGCCGGCGGTGGCGAGGACGGCGTGCTGCAGGGCCTGCTCGATGCTTACCGCGTGCCGTACACCGGCTCGGGCGTGCTCGGCACGGCGCTGGCCATGGACAAGGTGCGCAGCAAACAGATCTGGCTGGCACTCGGCCTGCCGACGCCGCGCTACGTGCGCCTGATGCGCGGTGGCGACGTGCATGCGGCGGTGCGCGCGCTGGGCCTGCCGGTCATCGTCAAGCCAAGCTGCGAGGGCTCCAGCGTCGGGGTGACGCGCGTGTTCGACGCGTCCGAACTGGACGCGGCCGCAGCGCTGGCGGCGCGCTATCCCGGCGAACTTCTGGTGGAAGAGCTGATCCGGGGCCAGGGCGAGGGTGCGGGCGAATACACCGTCGCCGTGCTCGACGGCGTGGCGCTGCCGAGCATCCGCATCGTGCCGGCCGGCGAGTACTACGACTACCACGCCAAATATGTCGCCGAGGACACCCGCTACCTGTGCCCCGGCCTGGACGGTGAGGCCGAGGCCGAGATGGGCGCGCTGGCGCTGGCCGCGTTCGAGGCGCTTGGCTGCAGCGGCTGGGGACGGGTCGATGTGATGCGCGACGGCCAGGGCCGCAACTTCCTGCTGGAAGTGAACACCGCCCCCGGCATGACCAGCCACTCGCTGGTGCCCAAGTCGGCACGCCAGGTGGGCATCGACTTCGACGCCCTGTGCTGGCGCATCCTGGAAACCAGCCTTGCCGGCGGGGAGGGCACATGACGCGGCTGGCGCGCCTGTTTGCGTGGCTGCTGGCCCTGGGCGTGGTGGCCCTGCCGCTGGTGGCCGTGCTCAACGGCTGGATGGCACCGCAGCGCTGGCCTCTCCGCCAGCTTCAGGTGACCGCCGAATACCAGCGCGTCAGCGCCGAGCAGGTGCGTGCCACCGTGGCCGCGCACATGGGGCGGGGCTATTTCGATACCGATCCGGTGGCGCTGCGCGAGGCGCTCGGGGCCATGCCCTGGGTGCGGCACGCGGAGGTGCGCAAGCGCTGGCCGGATCGGCTCGAAGTGCTGCTCGTCGAGCACCGCGCGCGCGCCCACTGGGGACGCGACCGCCTGCTGTCGGACGAGGGCATCGTGTTCAGGGTACCGGGTGCGGGCGAGCTTCAGGGCCTGCCGCGCCTTGCCGGGCCGAATGAACGCATGGACGAGGTTGCGGCCCTGTACGACCACGCGCGCCAGCAGCTCGCAGGCATCGGTCTGGCGCTGGAGGGGGCCAGCCTTTCGCTGCGCGGCAGCTGGAGCCTGCAGCTCAAGGGCGGTGCCCGGATCGTGATCGGACGGGTCGAGACGCCCGAGCTTCGTCTGGCGCGCCTGGTCCGCGTCCTGCCGCGGGTGCTGGCCAGCGAGACGCGCGCGGTACGCCGCATCGACCTTCGCTACACCAATGGCTTTGCGATTGCCTGGGATGAACCCGAAGCGCAGGGATCGGGCGTGGCCAGCCCTGTGGCTGCTGAGGGGAAGAAATTGGAGCTGGAGGAAGCCACGGCCTCCCGGGCGTCCGCCACCTGCCCAATCGCCGCGCTACCGACTGCTTTCACGAACCCCCCATCACGAATCACCAATCACGGCTTTTCGACATGAACCGCAAGGGCGACAAATCACTCATCGTCGGGCTGGACATCGGCACCTCGCGGGTGAAGGCGCTGGTGGGCGAGTACGCGCCCGGCAGCCCGCTGGAAGTCATCGGCATCGGCAGCCACGCCTGCAACGGCCTCAAGCGCGGCGTGGTGGTGGACATCGAATCCACCGTCAACGCCATCCAGCGCGCGATCGAGGAGGCCGAGGCCCTGGCCGCCTGCGAGATCCGCAGCGTCTACGCCTCCATTTCCGGTGGCCACACGCACTGCCGCAATTCGCCCGGCATCGTGCCGATCCGCGACGGCGAGGTGACCTGGGGCGACATGGAGCGGGTGCTGGAGGCCGCCAAGGCGGTGGCGGTGCCCTCCGACCAGCGCATCCTGCACGCCATCGCGCAGGAATACAGCGTCGACAATTCCCAGGAAGGCATCCGCAATCCCGTCGGGATGTCCGGCGTGCGCCTGGAGGTGCGCGCCCACCTGGTGCTGGGCGCGCTCTCGGCCGCCCAGAACATCACCAAGTGCGTCAATCGCTGCGGACTGCAGGTGGACGAGCTGGTGCTGGGCGCGCTCGCGTCCAGCCAGTCGGTGCTGACCGACGACGAAAAGGATCTCGGCGTGGCCCTGGTCGACATCGGCGCGGGCACCACCGACATCGCGGTGTTCGCGCAGGGCGCGATCCGACATACCGCCTCGCTGCCGATCGCTGGCGACCAGGTCACCGGTGACATCGCGCACATGCTGCGCACGCCCACGCCGCACGCCGAGGAGATCAAGGTGCGCTACGCCTGCGCGCTGGCCCAGCTGGCGACCGCCGAGGAAAGCATCCAGGTGCCCAGCGTCGGCGACCGTCCGCCGCGCCGGCTCGCGCGCCAGTCGCTGGCCGAGGCGGTGCAGAGCCGCTACGAGGAAATCTTCGAGATGGTACAGGCCGAGCTGGAGCGCGCCGGCTACGCGCCGATGGTGCGCGCCGGCCTGGTGCTGACCGGCGGGGCCGCAAAGATGGAAGGCGTCACCGAGCTGGCGGAGGAAATGCTGCACATGCCGGTACGCATCGGCATACCGCAATACGTCTCGGGCGTGGGCGAAGTCGTCGGGAATCCCGAATACGCGACCGGCGTGGGCCTGCTGCTGTGGGGCAGTCGCCTGGAGCAGCAGCGCCGTCCCGTGGCCAGCAGCGGCCGCGTGGGCGGGTTCTGGTCGCGGGTGCGCACCTGGTATCGCGGAGAGTTTTGAGGCATCGGGCCGGTCGAGCCCGTGGGCGTTTCATGAAGCAAGGTTGTGGGTTTTGGGAAAATCACAGGGTCAAGGAGGAGAGCAACATGGCATTTGAACTGGTCGAGAACATGACGCCGAACGCCGTCATCAAGGTGGTGGGAGTCGGCGGCGGAGGCGGCAATGCGGTGGCGCACATGGTCAATTCCCAGCTGGAAGGGGTTGAGTTCATCTGCGCCAATACCGACGCGCAGGCGATCCACAGCGCCGGCGCGCGGCACGTGCTGCAGCTGGGTTCCAACGTCACCAAGGGACTGGGTGCCGGAGCCAACCCGGAAGTGGGTCGCCAGGCCGCGCTGGAAGACCGCGAGCGCATCGTCGAGGCGCTGGGCGGTGCCGACATGGTGTTCATCACCGCCGGCATGGGCGGCGGCACCGGCACGGGCGCCGCCCCGGTGGTGGCGCAGCTGGCCAAGGAAATGGGCATCCTGACCGTGGCAGTGGTCACCAAGCCGTTCCCGTTCGAAGGCCGGCGGCGCATGCAGGTGGCGCTCAAGGGCATCGAAGAGCTGAGCAACCACTGCGATTCGCTCATCACCATCCCGAACGAAAAGCTGATCTCGGTGCTGGGCCGCGATGTCACCATGCTGCAGGCTTTCCGCGCCGCCAACGACGTGCTGCAGGGCGCGGTGCGCGGAATCGCCGACCTGATCGTCCGCCCCGGCCTCATCAACGTCGACTTCGCCGACGTGCGCACGGTCATGAGCGAGATGGGCATGGCGATGATGGGCAGCGGCGCGGCGCGCGGCGAGGAGCGCGCGATGGAGGCCGCGGAAAAGGCGGTCAGCAACCCGCTGCTGGACGACGTCAACCTGTCGGGCGCGAACGGCATCCTGGTCAACATCACCGCCGGCCCCGACTTCGCCATGCGCGAGTTCGACGAAGTGGGCCGCACCATCGAGGCCTATGCCTCCGAGGACGCCACCGTTGTCATCGGCACGGTGCTGGATCCGGACATGCAGGACGAAGTGCGCGTCACCGTTGTGGCCACCGGCCTCAACCGTGCGGCGGCGCGCCAGCCGGTGCGCGAACCGGAGAAGGTGCCGGTTTCGGCCACGCGTCCGGTGCGCCTGGTTCGCAACGGTTCGAACGGGGCGGTCGAGTATCCGGTGCCGGGACTGGGTGTCCCGCATCCGGGCGCGGCGGCAAGCGTCGCGGCACCGGCCACGCCCGCCCAGAGCCGGGTGGAAGCCGCGTCGGCGGCGATCGACTACCTCGATATCCCGAGCTTCCTGCGCCGGCAGGCGGACTGAAGCATCCGGGCAAGGAAGGTGCACGGGGGGCGCATGGCGTCCCCCGACTTTTCGTTCCGGGCGGGACGGGTCGAGCATCCATCCGCCCTGGGTTCAGGTGGCCTGCACTCAAATAGACCGGCTCTGGCCCGCGCAGGCCGGCGCGTTCGTCTGTGACGCCCGGCCGTTTGGGCGTGGCGGACGGGAACCGTGCGCGCGTTCTCGTTTTGTAGCAGAAAAGCGACAAAATTGTGGGGTAATTGCCATTCCGGCGTGCTGTATGGCCCCCCATCTGTGGTATTGTCCGGCGCGTTCTCAAACGCGCTCCGATGCGGAGTCCGCCTTGTCCATGATCAAACAACGCACCTTGAAGAACGCGATCCGCGCCACCGGCGTGGGTCTGCACTCGGGCGAAAAGGTCTACATGACCCTGCGCCCGGCGGCCGTCGATACCGGCATCGTGTTCCGCCGCACCGACCTGCCCGAGCCGCGCGAGATCCGCGCCACCGCCGAAAACGTCGGCGACACCATGCTTTCCTCGACCCTGGTGGAAGACGGCATCCGCGTCGCGACCGTCGAGCACCTGCTCTCGGCGATGGCGGGCCTGGGCATCGACAACGCCTATGTGGACCTCTCGGCACCGGAAGTGCCGATCATGGATGGCTCGGCCGGCCCGTTCGTCTTCCTGCTGCAGTCGGCGGGGATCGAGGAGCAGTCCAAGGCCAAGCGCTTCATCCGCATCAAGCGCACCGTCACCGTCAAGGACGGCGACAAATGGGCGCGCTTCGAGCCTTTCGACGGTTTCAAGGTCGGCTTTTCCATCGACTTCAGGCACCCGGCGTTTCCGGCCAGCCTGTCCAAGGCCGAGATCGACTTTTCCACGACGTCCTTCGTCAAGGAAGTCAGCCGCGCGCGCACCTTCGGCTTCATGAAGGACATCGAGATGCTGCGCGAGAAGAACCTGGTGCTGGGTGGCTCGATGGACAACGCCATCGTGCTGGATGACTACCGCGTCCTCAACGAGGACGGGCTGCGCTACGAGGACGAGTTCGTCAAACACAAGATCCTCGATGCGATCGGCGATCTGTACCTTCTTGGTCACAGCCTCGTGGGTGCGTTCTACGGCTACAAGTCCGGCCACCAGTTGAACAACCGCCTGCTGCGCACGCTGCTGGCGGATGCGTCCGCGTGGGAAGAAGTCACCTACGAGGACAACGACACCGCGCCGATTTCCTACGCCAATCCGGCACAGGCGGTGATCTGAGGCAATCAATCGAACGTCGCGTTGCGGCGGCGGGACGGGTGTCCTGCGGCTGCGGCGCGGAAATGGAGATCAGGAATCGGCCATGGAGGCCAGACGCAGCAGCTGGGACCTGAGTGTTTCGTCCCCTATTGCTGCCGCCGCCGCGCGCAGGGTTTCGCGCGCGGCAGCTGAAAGGGGTATTGGCGGTGCCGCGTCCGGGGGGACGGGCTGCATCGTTGCCACTTTCACGGCGATGTCGCTGGCGCGGATGCCGGCTGCGTGAGCTGCGCCCAACAGGGCGTTGGCATGCAAGCGCAGTCGTAATCCCCACACCGGCGCATCGACCAGAAAGACAAGCTTGTCGTTGCGCAGGTTGCCCAGTCTTGTGTGGGATGCCAGCGGTTCCGGCAAGGACTGGCGCAGCTGCCGGTCGAGCGCCTGAAGCTGCATGGCGCGCTCGATCAGGCGACCTGGGTCGCTGGAAAGCGCCGCTGAAAGGGCGGCGCGGAAGGTGGATCCGGAGGGAGGCTGCATGGGCATACGAGAACAGGTTGGGCCGATGAACGTCATCATCGTATCGAAATTTTTCAAGACGCCGCGAAAGCTGTGTCTGCGCGAGCCGCGCATCATCGCCGCGCTGGGTGCCGCGATCCTGCTGCTGGTGGGGCTGAGCGCCGCGGGCGGCTACGGCATGCATGCCCTGGTGACCGATGCGGCAGGCGCGCGCGTGGACGGTCTGCGTGAGGGGATCGAGCAGCAGCGCGTCGCCTTCGAGCAGGCGCGCAGCGACTCGCAGCGCGAGCTCAACGCCATGTCGGTGAAGCTGGCCGAACTGCAGGCCCACGCCACGCGCCTGAATGCGCTGGGCGCACGCCTGACCAAGATCGCACGGCTGGACGACGGCGAGTTCAACTTCGACGAACCTCCTGCGGTCGGTGGTCCCGTGGCTCGCCAGGGTGGCGGGACCACCGCTGCCCCGTCCGGACTCGAACTGGGCAGTTCGATCGACGCGCTGGTGCGCCAGGTGTCCGTCCAGTCCCAGCAGCTCAGCCTGCTGGAGAGCGTCCTGGCCGACCGCGAGCTGGATGCCAGCATGCTCCCGACCGGGCTTCCGGTACGCGCCGGCTACGCGTCCTCCGGCTTCGGGCGGCGTTCGGATCCCTTCTCGGGCTTCAACGAGTTCCACAAGGGCGTGGATTTCTCCGGCCCGCGCGGCTCGGACGTGCTGACGGTCGCCGACGGCGTGGTGCAGTTCTCCGGGCGCAGGAACGGCTACGGCAACACGGTCGAGATCGACCACGGCAACGGCTACATGACCCGCTATGCGCACAACACCGAGAACATCGTGGCGGTGGGTGATCGGGTCAAGGCCGGGCAGATGATCGCGAAGATGGGCTCCACCGGGCGCTCCACCGGCAGCCACGTGCACTTCGAAGTCTGGCTCGACGGCCGCGTGGTCAATCCGGGCCAGTACCTGCGCAACGCCCGCGGCTGAGGGCGGCGCGCATCATCGCGCGCCCTTGATTCGCACGCCGGCGGTCCCCACGTTAAAATCCCGCTTTCGCCAAGGCCGCCGAGCGCGGCCTTTCGCGTGTGCCGCCGATGGCGGCCTCCCTTTTTCCGGAAATCCCCATGCTCAACAAGCTCCTGACCGGCATCTTTGGCAGCCGCAATGAACGACTGATCGGCCAACTGCGCAAGCGGGTCACCCAGATCAACGCGCTGGAGGACCAGTTCCAGGCCCTCGATGACGAGGCGCTGCGCGCCAAGACGGCCGAGTTCCGCGCCCGTCTGGAGAAGGGCGAAAAACTCGATGCGCTGCTGCCTGAGGCGTTTGCGACCATGCGCGAGGCGGCGCGACGGGTGCTCGGCATGCGCCACTACGACGTCCAGCTCATCGGCGGCATGGTGCTGCACATGGGCAAGATCGCGGAAATGCGCACCGGAGAAGGCAAGACCCTGGTGGCGACGCTGGCCGTGTACCTCAACGCCCTGCCGGCCCAGGGCGTGCACGTGGTGACCGTCAACGACTACCTCGCGCGCCGCGACGCGGCCTGGATGGGGCGGGTGTACAACTGGCTGGGGCTTTCGGTGGGCGTGGTGTATCCGGGCATGCCGCACGGCGACAAGAAAGCCGCTTATGCCGCCGACATCACCTACGGCACCAACAACGAATTCGGCTTCGACTATCTGCGCGACAACATGGCCCTGTCGGTCGAGGATCGCTTCCAGCGCGGCCAGAACTACGCCATCGTCGACGAGGTGGACTCGATCCTGATCGACGAGGCGCGCACCCCGCTCATCATCTCCGGCCCGTCCGACGACTCGCCCGATCTGTACCTGAAGATGGATCGCCTGGTGCCCAGTCTCACCCGCCAGGCGGACGAGAACGCCGAGGGCGATTACTGGGCCGACGAGAAGGGCAAGCAGGTCTATCTGTCCGAAGCGGGCATGGAGCACGCCGAGCAACTGCTGCGCGAGGCCGGCATCCTCGAGGCGGAAGATGGCCTGTACGCCGCGCAGAACCTTGCGCTGGTCCACCACCTCAACGCCGCGCTGCGCGCCCACGCGCTCTACCACCGCGACGTGGAATACCTGGTGCGCGACGGCGAAGTGCTGATCGTCGACGAGTTCACCGGCCGCACCCTGCCCGGGCGGCGCTGGTCCGATGGTCTGCACCAAGCGGTCGAGGCCAAGGAAGGCGTGAAGGTGCAGCGCGAGAACCAGACCCTGGCCTCGATCACCTTCCAGAACTACTTCCGCATGTACGCCAAGCTCTCGGGCATGACCGGCACTGCGGATACCGAGGCCTACGAGTTCCAGTCGATCTACGGGCTGGAAGTGGTGGTGATCCCGACCCACCGCCCGATGGTGCGCAAGGACGAACCCGATCTGGTGTTCATGAAGCGCAGCGCCAAGTTCAAGGCCATCGTCGAGGACATCAAGGAACGCCACGCCGCCGGTCAGCCGGTGCTGGTGGGCACCACGTCGATCGAGACCTCCGAACTACTGTCCAACGAACTGGCGGGCGCGAAGATCCCGCACGAAGTGCTCAACGCCAAGCAGCACGAGCGCGAGGCGCAGATCGTGGCGCAGGCCGGCCGCAGCGGGTCGGTGACCATCGCCACCAACATGGCCGGTCGCGGTACCGACATCGTGCTGGGCGGCTCGCTGGATGCCGATCTGGAAGCCCTGGGCGCGGACGCCACCGAGGACCAGATCAGCCAGGCCAAGGCCGACTGGCAGGTGCGCCACGATGCCGTGCTGGCCGCAGGCGGCCTGCACATCATCGGCACCGAGCGGCACGAGAGCCGGCGCATCGACAACCAGCTGCGTGGCCGCTCCGGCCGCCAGGGCGACGCCGGCTCCTCGCGTTTCTACCTGTCGCTGGAAGACACGCTGATGCGCATCTTCGCCTCCGATTGGGTGCAGCGCGCGATGAAGTTCCTCGGTATGAAGGAAGACGACCGCATCGAGGACAAGATGGTCAGCCGCCAGATCGAGAAGGCGCAGCGCAAGGTCGAGGCCCACAACTTCGACATCCGCAAGCAGCTGCTCGAATACGACGACGTGGCCAACGACCAGCGCAAGGTCATCTATGCCCAGCGCAGTGAGCTCATGGAAAGCGAGTCGGTGCAGGAGGTCGTGACCGGGATCCGCCAGGACGTGGTCGCCGGGATCGTGGCGCGCTTCGTGCCGCCCGATTCCGTCGACGAAATGTGGAACCTTGCGGGCCTGGAAAAGGAGGTCTTGACCGAATTCGGCGTCGGCATGGATCTGCAGAAGCTGGTGCGCGAGCAGGAAGAGATCGACAGCGCCGGTATCGCCGAGCACGTGCAGGAGGCTTTCGATCGCCTGTTCCGCGAGAAGGAGGCGATGATCGGTTCGGAAATGATGCGCACCCTGGAGCGGCACGTCATGCTGACGGTGCTCGACCAGTCCTGGAAGGAGCACCTCGCGCGCATGGACTTCCTGCGCCAGGGCATCCACCTGCGCGGTTACGCCCAGAAGCAGCCCAAGCAGGAATACAAGCGCGAGGCGTTCGAGATGTTCGGGCAGCTGCTCGACAAGATCAGGCTCGAGGTCGTTCGCCTGCTGGCGCTGGTGCGCATCCGCAGCGAGGACGAAGTCGCGCAGATGGAAGAGGCCGAACGCCAGCGCAGCGCCGCCCAGGCCCGCTCCATGCAGTTCCAGCACGAGGACGTGGGAGGGCTGGGCGCGGACGAGGAGGCGGCGCAGGTGACCGGCCAGCCGCAGCCGCCGGTGCAGGTGGTGCGCGAGCATCCCAAGGTCGGACGCAACGAGCCGTGTCCCTGTGGATCGGGCAAGAAGTTCAAGCACTGTCACGGGCAGCTCGCGTAGCGGGCTGGCCGGGAATCGGGAATCGCAAGAGCGGGGATCGCCTGCCGGATCCCGGCGCTTGGTGCGGAATTTGAGATCGCAACGATCACCGGTGAACCACTCCCCATTCTCCACTCCCGATTCCCGCCCGCCAATCCACGTGGTGGCGGGCGTGCTGAGCGATGCGCGCGGGCGGATATTGCTGGCGCGGCGCGAAGGCGAGCGCGAGCTGGCGGGACTGTGGGAGTTCCCCGGCGGCAAGGTGGAAACGGGCGAGAGCGCCCGCGAAGCGCTGGCGCGCGAGCTTGCGGAAGAAATCGGCGTTGAGGTGGAACCCGCGGCGATGCGCCCGCTGATCGCCGTGCCGCACCGCATGGCCAACGGCAAACGCATCGTGCTCGATGTCCATCGCATCGCCCGCTTCAAGGGACGGGCGCGCGGCCTCGAGTCGCAGGCGTTGGCCTGGGTCCAGCCCGAACGCCTGGCCGACTACTCCATGCCCGGTGCCGATCGCCCCGTCGTGGCCGCATTGCGCGAGCCCGAGTTTTGCGTCGTGACCTCGTCGCGCAACGTTGCCGGCGAAGCGCTGTTCACGCAGCTGGAACAGGCGCTGGCCGGCGCTGCGCGTCGCGTGATCGTGCGCGGCCCGGTGCGGGAGCTGGAATCGGTGGCCGACGCTCTGGCATCGCTCGCGGTGCGGCTCGGGGCATCGATCCTGTTCGAGAGCGACGCGCTCGGGCTGGATGCCGCGATGGTGCTGGCCCGTCGGCCGGGCCTGGGCGCACACCTCGCGGCGGGCGATCTCGATCGCGTTGCAGCCAGCCCGGCGGCCGATGGCCTGCTGCTGTCCGCCACCGGCGACAGCGCTCTCGCGCTCGCGCGTGCGCAGGAGGCCGGCGTGGGCTTCGCGCTGGTGGAACTTTCCACTCCGCGTGATGCGCGCCACGAAGCCGGCTCCCGCCTTGCCCGCTTTGCCGCGCTGCGCGAGTCCGTGACGATCCCGCTTTACCTGACGGCAGGCCAGGCGGATGACCTGCAGGCCGCCCGCGCCCACGGTGCCCAGGGGCTGGTCGTGCCGCTGCCAGGCTGACGTGCCCGTGGGACGTCCGCAGCGGCGGTGCCGCACCCGTGTTTTCCGCGCCGCTGAACTCCGGATCCCGAAGGTCGGTCTTCAGATCAGTTCCCGCACCACCTCGGCCGGCCGGCAGACGCGGGTACCGCGCGGGCCGGAAACAATCGGGCGGTTGAACAGGATCGGATGGGCCGCGATGGCGGCGAAGATGCGCGCATCGCTCGCGTCGGGGGCGTCCAGGCCCAGTTCCGCGCACAGCGCTTCCTTGCTGCGAAGCAGCGCACGCGCCGGCTCGCCCAGGGCTTCGCCCAGCGCGCGCAGCTGTGCCACGTCCAGCGGGGTCTGCAGGTAGAGCACGATTTCCGGTTCAATGCCGGCCTCGCGCAGGATGGCCAGCGCGTTGCGCGAGGTGCCGCAGGCCGGGTTGTGGTAGATCACGTATCGCATGGTCGGTAGTCGTTGCGGGGGCGTTGCAGCGGCAGACGCGGATCAGCGCGGCGGGTTCCCGCCGGCCCCCGCGGTGTCGGCATCGCTTGCATCCGGGTTCGGGGTTTCATCGGTCGGGCACTGCGGGCGGTGGCGAAGCTGCAGCGACAGCGAGGCCTTGGACATCATGTGCGCGCTGATCGGCGAGGTGACGACGAGGAACACCGTGATCAGCAGCTCATGGGGATGCAGGCCGTTGCCGATGAGCGCGTGGTAGATGACCGACACCACCAGCACCGAGCCCACGCCCATCGTGGTCGCTTTGGTGGGCGCGTGCAGCCGCTTGAAGAACTGGTTGAACCGGACCAGTCCGATCGAGCCGACCAGGGTGAAAAAGCTCGACACCAGCAGCAGCGCCGACAGCAGGAGCTCGACCAGCGGATTCATTCGATGATGTCCCGGCGCAGCACGAACTTGGTCAGCACCACGGTGCCGGTGAAGCCAAGCATGGCGATGACCAGCGCGGCCTCGAAGTGCACCTGGGTGCGTGCGTACATGCCGTGGAGCACCAGCAGCATGATCGCGTTGATGTTGAGCGTGTCGAGCGCGAGGATGCGGTCAGGCACGGTCGGGCCGCGCAGCAGGCGCCACATCACCAGCAGCATGGACGCGCCAATGACGTTGAGCGAGATGAGGATGGCGATCTGGATCACGGAAAGATCTCCCTGAGCGGGGCTTCGTAGCGTGCCTTGATCTCGGCGATTTCGGTTTCCGGGTCGCGCATGTCCAGCACGTGGACGAGCAGGTAGCGGCGGTCGTCGCTCAGTTCGGCCGACACCGTGCCCGGCGTGAGGGTGATGAGGCTGGCCAGCGCGGTGATGCCGTGGATATTGGTCAAATCGAGCGGAATCCACACCCAGCCGGGGCGCAGCGTGCCGCGCGGCCGGAGCACGAGGCGCGCGACATTGATGTTGGATCGCACGATGTCGTGCAGCATCACGGCGGCCAGGCGCGGCAGCGGGCGCAGCGAGCCGATGTGGGCGAACTCGCGCTCCAGCCGCTGGACGGCGTGCGGAATCGTCAGGGCCAGCAGCAGCGCCAGCGCGATATGCCCGGCGGCGAGCTGTCCGGACATCAGCAGGCCGGTGGCAAAAACCGCCAGGCTGAGTGGAATGGATGGCACGAGGCGGTTCAGCAGGCGCTTCACGTCAAGGCTCCCGAAGGCGAGGCAGCGTGGTGCGCATCGCCTCGATGTAGTCTCGCGGAGACACCAGCTGCTCGCCGGCGGCGCGGGTGTAGTCGAGCAGGGGTCCGGCGGCGACCGTCATGATCACGCCGTAGCCCAGCAGCAGCACGATGGCGACCACTTCGCGTCGCGGCGCGCGGGTCGGCCTGGCCCGGGAAGGCGCGGCGGGAGCAGACTCCGAGGGCACCAGCCAGAACAGCCGGCTGCCGGCGCGGGTCATCGCCACCAGCATGAAAAAACTGGTCGCCAGCACCGTACTCCAGACCCAGGTGGTGTGGGGCGCGGACGTGGCCATGAGCACGGTGAACTTGCCGATGAAGCCCGACAGCGGCGGCAGCCCGATCAAGGCGATGGCCGCCACGAAATACAGGCCGCCCGAAAGCCAGGCGTCGCGGATCGGGAGCACGACGTTGGTACGGTCGGTGATGCGGTGCCTGCGCACCAGGGCTACGATCAGGAACAGCGCCGCGGCGGCAAAGGTGCTGTGTGCAAGATAGTAGAGACCCGCGCCGATGGCCTGCGCGGTAGCGAGAGAGAAGGCGATGAACAGGGTGCCGGAAGACGCCAGCACCACGTAGCCGGCGAGGATGCGCAGGCGCACCGCGGCGAGGGTTCCCAGGCCCGCCATCAGCAGGGTGGCGATGCCGGCGGGCAGCAGCCAGTCCCAGGCGAATCCGGCCAGGTCCCCCGCTTCGGCCCCGAACAGCAGCGAGAACACCCGCAGCACCGCGTAGGCACCGACCTTGGTCATGATCACCAGCAGCGCGGCGACCGCCGGCTGGGCGCGGCCGTAGGTGGCCGGCAGCCAGAGGTAGAGCGGCAGTACCGCGCCCTTGGCGCAGAACACCACCAGCAGCAGTCCGGCCGCCGCCTGCAGCAGGAAGCGGTCCTGCGGTGCCACGGTGGCCACGCGCGCCGCCAGTTCGGCCATGTTGAGCGTGCCCAGGAGTCCGTACATCACGCCGAGTCCGATCAGGAACAGGGTCGAGGCGGCGACGTTGAAAACGACGTAGTGGAAGCCGGTGCGGATGCGCCCGCCGCGTGCGCCGCTGAGCAGAAGGCCATAGGAGGCCGCCAGCAGGATCTCGAAGAACACGAACAGGTTGAACAGGTCGCCGGTCAGGAAGGCACCGTTGAGGCCCATCAGCTGGAGCTGGAGCAGGGCGTGGAAGTGCGGCGCGCGCCGGTCCCAGCCGCTGCTGGCATGCAGCAGGCAGGCCGCACCAAGCAGCGAGGTGACGAGCACCATCCAGGCCGACAGCCGATCGACCATCAGCGCAATGCCCAGCCGCGCCGGCCAGTCGCCGAGCAGATAGACGGTGATGTCCCCGGTATCGGCCTGGCGCACCAGCGCGATCGACAGAAGCAGGAGGCCGCCCGCGCCCAGCCAGGCCAGGGCGCGCTGCAACGCGATGCCGCGCCGCTCGACAAGGAGCATCAGTGCCGCCATGACCAGCGGCCACACGATCGGCAGTACCGGCAGGTGCGCGCTCACCGGTCGCGCTCCGCCGGCTCGGCACCGTCGACGTGGTCCACGCCGTTGTCGTGGCGCCCGCGTATAGCAAGCACCAGGATGATCGCGGTCATGGCAAACGAGATCACGATGGCGGTGAGCACCAGCGCCTGCGGCAGCGGATCGACGTGGTTTTCAAGCGTCGCCGCGACGCCCTCGCGCAGCATCGGAGGCAGGCCGGGACGCAGCCGTCCGGCCGAGAAGATCAGCAGGTTGGTGGCGTAGGAAAGCAGGGTGAGGCCGAGGATCAGATCGAAGCTGCGCGAGCGCAGCAGCAGGTAGACCCCGGCGGCGGTCAGGATGCCGATGGCGCTGGCGATCGCGATTTCCATCAGGCGCGCCTCCCGCGCGAGTGCGCCGGGTCCGGGCGGCGGATCGTGGCGCGCCAGCTCTCGCGCGTGAGCGAGGGACGCACGCCGCCGATGCTCGACAGGATCAGCATCGACGCGCCGAACACGACCAGGTACACGCCCAAGTCGAAGCCCATCGCGCTGGTCAGCGGCACGGGACCGATCAGCGGCAGCGACGGCGCGACATGGGCGTTGGTCAGGAAGGGAAGGCCCCGCAGCAGAGGTGCCAGTGCGGTCGCCGCGGCGATCAGCAAGCCTGCGCCGATGCAGCGCACATAGTCGATGTGGAACTGCCGCTCGAAGGCCGTCATGCCCTGGATCAGGTATTGCAGGAGCACCGGGATCACCAGTACCAGCCCAGCGATGAAGCCGCCGCCGGGCGCGTCATGCCCGCGCAGGAACAGGTAGATCGACACGGTCAGCGCGAGCGGGAACATGATCTGGCTCAGGTCCGCCGCCATCGGCAGCGACATCGGTGCCTCTTCGACCTTTTCCTCCGGGGCCAGGCGCGTGCGCTTGAGCAGGGCGTGGACGATGAGCGCCGCGATGGCGAACACGGTGATTTCGCCGAAGGTGTCGAAGCCGCGGAAATCCACCAGGATCACGTTGACGACATTGTGGCCGTGTCCTTCGGGCAGGGCGCGCGCCAGCATCTCGCCGGCCATGGTCCGGCTTGGCCGCCCGAGCATGGCCCATGCCAGGCTGGCGGTGCCCAGCCCCGCCGCCAGCGCGATGGCGATATCGCGCCAGCGCCGCGCCGGCGCGGGACCGGCGAGCGACTCCTTGGGCAGGTAGTTGAGCGCCAGCAGCATCAGGGCGAGAGTCACCATTTCCACCAGGATCTGGGTGAGCGCGAGATCGGGTGCCGAAAAGTAAACGAAGGCCAGGCTCACCATCAGGCCCACCGAGCCGAGCAGGATCACCGCGATCAGTCGCTGGCGGAAGTTCGCCAGCGTGGCCAGGGTTCCGGTCACCAGGATCAGCCACGCAATCCATCCCAGCAGCGGCAGGGACGCGAAGCTTTCGCGCGTCGGCAGTACCGGCATCAGGCCCGAGGCCGCCATCGGCGCGGCTCCCAGGATCAGCGCGACGAACACCAGCAGGAACAGGCTGCGCTGCACGCTGCCGTTGGCGATGGCGCGGGTGAAACGGTCGCCGAACGCGAACAGGCGTTCGACGTTGAGCTGGAAAAGGCGACGCCCGAGCGACTCGCGCACGATCGCATGCAGGTCGAGCAGGCGGTTGAGCCCGAAGTAGAGCGCCACGCCGCCGACCAGCCCGATCAGGCTCATGAAGAAGGGCCGGTTGAATCCGTGCCAGACTGCCAAGCTGTAGCCGGGCACGCTGTCGCCCAGCACCGCGAATGCCGCCGACTTGAGCAGTGGTCCCACGGTCCATGCCGGTGCCATGCCCACCGCAAGGCAGGCCACCACCAGCACTTCCACCGGCAGCTTCATCCAGCGCGGTGATTCGTGCGGCGCTTCCTCCAGCGCGCGCGGTCCGCGACCGAAGAAGGTCTCGTGCACGAAGCGCAGGCTGTAGGCCACGCCCAGCATCGCCGCCAGCACCGCCGCGGCGGTCATCAGGTCGCGCATGGTGTCGTTGGCGCTGATGTCCAGCGCCTGGGCGAAGAACATCTCCTTGCTCAGGAAGCCGTTGAGCAGCGGCACCCCCGCCATCGCCAGCGAGGCGATGATCGCCAGCGTGCTGGTGACGGGCATGAACCGCCGCAGGTTCCCCAGCCGGCGCATGTCGCGCGTGCCGGTTTCGTGGTCGATGATGCCCGCCGCCATGAACAGCGAAGCCTTGAAGGTGGCGTGATTGAGGATGTGGAACAGGCCGGCGACCAGCGCCATCGGCGAGGACAGGCCGAACAGCAGGGTGATGAGGCCCAGGTGCGAGATCGTCGAGTAGGCGAGCAGCCCCTTGATGTCATGCTGGAAAATCGCGTACCAGGCTCCCAGCAGCAGGGTCAGCGCACCGATGCCGCTGACGATGTAGAAGAACATGTCGGTGCCGGCCAGCACCGGGTGCAGGCGCGCCAGCAGGAAGACGCCGGCCTTCACCATGGTGGCCGAGTGCAGGTAGGCGGAGACCGGCGTGGGCGCGGCCATCGCGTGCGGCAGCCAGAAGTGGAACGGGAACTGCGCGCTCTTGGTGAATGCGCCCAGCAGCACCAGTCCGAGGATCCAGGGATAGTTCGCGCTGGCGCGGATCGCATCGCCCGCCGCCAGCACTACGTCCAGATCGAAGCTGCCCACTTCGCGCCCGATCAGCAGCACGCCGGCCAGCAGCGCGAAGCCGCCGCCGCCGGTGATTGCCAGCGCCATCTTCGCGCCTTCCCGCGCATCCTCGCGCTGCGACCAGTAGCCGATGAGGAGGAACGAGCTGATGCTGGTCATCTCCCAGAACACCACCATCACCAGCAGGTTGCCCGACATCACCAGTCCCAGCATGGAACCCATGAAGAGCAGCAGGAAGGCGAAGAAGCGCGGCGCGCTGTCCTTCTCGTCGAGGTAGTAGCGCGCGTACATCACCACCAGCGCACCGATCCCCAGCACCATCAGCGTGAACATCCATGCCAGCCCGTCCAGGCGCAGGCTCAGCAGGAGGCCCACCTGCGGTGCCCAGGCCAGGGTGGCGGTGGGTACATCGCCATCCAGTATCGTGGGCCGCAGCGGCAGCAGCATGGCGATGGCGAGCAGCGGGGCGAGGCCGGCCAGCCAGCCGATGACCCGCCGCGGAGCGCGGTGTGACAGCGCGACCAGCACCGCGGCGAGGAAGGGCGTGGCGAGGGCCAGGAACAGCATCAGGCGCTCCGGATCGCGGATCGGGCACGGCACCCGCCCCGCTGCGGCGCGGCATCCACGGTGCCGCGCGCCGGGCAGGCGAACGGCCGCCTGGTGCCGGCCTCAGGCCCGGGCATCGGGGTTCGGCGTGGCGAGGCGGGCCTCCAGTACGGCGATGCGCGCCTCGAGCGCTTCGATCCGCCCGAGAAGTCCGGCCGGTGCGCCGGCGGACGACGGCCGTACGGCGGCCGCGACCGCCTCCATATCCACCGGGCCGCACAAGAGGTGCGCCCAGCGATCTTCGCGCTGGCCCGCGGCGCGCGGCAGCAGGGTCGCCAGCACCGGGTTGCGCTGCGCGAGGCGTTCGAGCGCATGGCGCACTTCGTCCACCGTGGCAAAGCGGCCGATCCGCTCGCTGCGGGTGAATATCTCGTTGAGGGTCTGCGGGCCGCGCAGCATCAGCGTGCACAGCACGGCCTGCTGCTGGCTCGTGACGCCATAGGCCTGTGTGAAGCGATGCTCCCAGCGCTGCGCGCGCGCAGCGTGCTGGCTGCGCACCATCTGGCGCGTTTCGAGCTGGCGCAGTGCGTGGCCAACCTCGCCTGAAGACAGGTCCATCAGCGGATCGCGGCTGGTTTTCTGGTTGCAGGCCAGGGTCAGCGCGTTCTCTGTCAACGGATACTGGTCCGGCGTGGTGGCTTCCTTTTCGATCAGGGAGCCGAGGACGCGGGCCTCGATCGGAGAAAGACGCAGGGCTTCAGGCAACGTGGCGGCATCGGCGGTAACGTCGGTGTCGTTCATCGCGGCATTTTCGGCGGTTGCGGAGCGTGAACATAGAGCCTTCGCGTGCTGCACCGCAAGGGCGGGCGCAGGATTTCGCGCCAGAAACCGGCGGGGCAATGGCGGCCCGATCGAACCGCCGGGCTAGAATGCGCCCCCCCTGCCCGGGCCATGTTTCCTTCGAGCCACGCCATGATTTCCTTTCGCAACTTCGCGCTGCGCCGCGGCCCGCGCCTGCTGCTGTCGCAGGTGGATCTGGCCCTGCACGCCGGCTGGCGGGTGGGCGTCATCGGGCGCAACGGCTGCGGCAAGTCGAGCCTGTTCGCCGCGCTGATGGGCGAACTGGAGGCCGATTCGGGCGCGCTTGAGCTGCCGGCACGGCTGCGGATCGCCTCGGTCGCGCAGGAAACCCCGTCGCTGCCCGACGCCGCGCTGGACTTCGTGATCGGCGGCGACGCCGCGGTGGCGCAGGCGCTGCGCGAGGAAGCCGATGCCACCGCGCGCGAGGATTTCGAGGCCGTGGCGATCGCGCACCAGCGCCTGGGCGATCTGGGCGGCTATGACGCCGCGGCCCGCGCCGGACGCCTGCTGCACGGCCTGGGCTTTGCGCCGGAAACCCATGCGCGCGCCGTTTCCACGTTTTCCGGCGGCTGGCGCGTGCGGCTCAACCTGGCGCGCGCGCTGATGACGCCCAGCGACCTGCTGCTGCTCGACGAACCCACCAACCATCTGGATCTGGACGCCGTGCTGTGGCTGGAGCAGTGGCTGCTCAAGTATCCCGGCATGCTGATGCTGATCAGCCACGACCGCGAGTTCCTCGACGGGGTCGCCAGCCACATCCTGCACCTCCACGACGGCCGCGCGAAGCTCTACGCCGGCGACTACACCAGCTTCGAGCGCCAGCGCGCCGAGCAATTGCGCCAGCAGCAGATCGCGCACGACAAGGAGCAGGCCGAGCGCGCCCACCTGCAGGCCTTCATCGACCGCTTCCGCGCCAAGGCGACCAAGGCCAGGCAGGCCCAGTCGCGCATGAAGCGGCTGGAAAAGCTCGCCGGCACCGAAGCGGTGCGCGCCGAGCGCGCCCTGCACATCGCCTTCGCCGAGCCGCTGAAGCTGCCGACGTCGCTGGTGAGATTGGCGGGCGCCGACTGCGGGTATGGGCCTGTGGCCCGGGATTCGGGATTCGGGATTCGGGATTCGATGCGGCAAGAACAGCCGGCTCTTGCCAATCCCCAATTTCCAATCCCCAATCCCGGCCACACCGTGCTCCACGGCGTGGACTTCGGCCTCGAATCGGGCGACCGCATCGGCCTGCTCGGGCCGAACGGGGCGGGCAAGTCGACGCTGGTGAAGTCCCTGGTGGGCGAGCTGCCGCTGCTTGCAGGCGAGCGCAGCGCTCACCCCGACCTTCGCATCGGCTACTTCGCCCAGCATACGGTCGAGTCGCTGCACGAAGGCCTCAGCCCGATGGAGCACCTGCGCCTGCTGGCTCCCGGCGAAGGGCAGCAGGCGTTCCGCGACTTCCTCGGGCGCTGGAACTTCGCCGGCGACCGCGCCTTCGAACCGGTGGACGGATTTTCCGGCGGCGAGCGAGCGCGCCTGGCGCTGGCGCTGATCGCCTGGCAGCGCCCGAACCTGCTGCTGCTGGACGAACCCACCAACCACCTCGACCTGGACATGCGCGAGGCGCTCGCCGAGGCGCTGTCGGATTTTTCCGGCGCGATCGTGCTGGTCAGCCACGACCGCCACCTGATCGGCCTGGTGTGCGACCGCTTCTGGCGCGTGGCGAACGGGCGGGTGGAGGAGTTCGACGGCGATCTGGACGCCTATGCCGCCTGGCTGCGCAGCCGGGCCGCGGACGGCGAGGCCGCGCCGAAGGCGGTAAAAGCTCCCGCAGCGAAAGCCGCGCCGGCGCGGCGCGGGCCCGACCCCGCCATCGCGCGCCGGATCAGGCGCATCGAATCGCGGCTGGATGAAATCCGCAGTGCGCGCGCCGCGGTGGAGGCGGCGCTGGCCGATCCGGCCCTGTACGAGACCCACGGCGCGCAGCGCGTCGCCGAGCTCGGCTTCGAGCAGGCCAGCCTCGCGCGCGAGCAGGACGCGCTGGAAACCGAATGGCTCGATCTGGCTTGATTTTCCCCGTGCCGCCCCCACGGTGGCAGATTGTTTCCCTCTTTTCCGATGCCTGCGCCGACATGCCGATCTACGCCTTCCACTGCAACGCCTGCGGGCACGAGTTCGACCGCCTGCAGAAGCTCTCCGATCCGGATCCTGACGCCTGCCCGGCCTGTGGCCAAGCCGCGCCGCGCCGCCTGCTGAGCGCGCCGCAGTTCCGCCTCGCGGGCGGTGGCTGGTACGAAACCGACTTCAAGAAGGACGGCGAGAAAAAGCACAATCTCGCCGATTCAGGCGGCGCTGGCGACAAGGCCGCGGCACCCGAACCGGCCGCCAAGCCTGCCGTGGCAGCGGCCGCTCCGGCCGCCTCCGCCTCCGAGTGAAACCGCCTGCGGCGGGCGCGCCTCAGCGCAGGATCGTGTCCGGCAGCGCGCTGCAGGCGAACACCAGGAACTGCTGGAAGGCGTAGGGCACCTGCGGCAGTACATCTTCGCGCCGCGTCACCAGCCCGACCTCCATCGGCGGCACCAGATCGGCGACCATGCGGCTCTCGATGCGCCGGCCTTCCAGCGACAGCGGCCGGTAGACGATGTCCGACAGGATGGTGACGCCGAAACCGTGCGCCACCAGGCCGCGCAGCGCCTCCAGCGTGGAGGTGCGGAAGGCGACGTTGGGCGCAAGGCCGGCGGCCTGCCAGTAGCGCATCGAGGAAGCCTCGCCCTCGTCCACCGTCAGGAGGATGTAGGGCCAGGGCGCGATGTCGGCCAGCCGGATCTGCGCCAGTGCCGCCAGCGGATGATCCTGCGCCATCCACAGCTGGCGGTGCGAGCGCGCCAGCACCTGGTGGCGCAGCGGCGAATCCGGGCGCATGTTCGAGGTGATGCACAGGCCCATGTCCAGATCGCCCTCGGCCACGCCCTTTTCGATGCTGGGCCGGTCCATGTCGATCAGATCGATCTCCACCTTGGGATAGTCGCGCCGGAAGCGGGCGAGCAGGGCCGGGAGGAAATAGCCCAGCACCGTGTACGACGCGCCCACGCGCACCACGCCTGACAGCGCCTCGCCGAAAAACAGCGGCTCGCTCAGCGCATCCTGCAGGGCGTCCAGCGCGTGGGCCACGTGCTGGTGGAAGCGGTGCCCGGCGGCGGTGGGCACTACGCCGTGCGGCTGGCGTTCGAACAGATCGGTGCCCACGATCGCCTCCAGTTGCGCGATGGCCGTGGTCACGACCGACTGCGAAACCTGCAGCCGGCGCGCGGCCAGCGAGAACTGGCCCAGTTCGGCGGCGGCGACGAAGTAGCGCAGCTGCCGCAGCGAGAGGTTGGGCGGGAGTGCCATGGTTTTTTCAGATACCAGAAAGGGCTAATCCCGATTTTACGATATCGAGCGCAGGCTCTAAACTTGTGCGGTTTACCGCGTCGCACTGCGTGCGACCGCCGCGTTCGGGCGAGACCGAACCCACCGCAGACCGGGATTTGCGCCATGAGCGACTACGCCCCCTTGACCCTGCACGTCCCCGAGCCCAGCGCCCGGCCCGGACAGCAGACCGACTTTTCCTACCTCAAGCTCAGTCCCGCGGGAGCCCTGCCCAGGCCGCCGATCGACGTGGCCGCGTCGAGCACGGGGCCGTTCGCGCAGGGCCTGATCCGGGTGCTGGACGACAGCGCCGATGCCGTCGGCGACTGGGCCGCGGACATCCCCGACGAGATTCTTCTGCGCGGCATGCGCGCGATGCTCAAGACCCGCGCCTACGACGCGCGCATGCTGATCGCCCAGCGCCAGAAGAAGACCTCGTTCTACATGCAGTGCCTGGGCGAAGAAGCCATCGCCATCGCGCAGACGCTGGCCTTGCGCCAGGGCGACATGCATTTCCCCACCTATCGCCAGCAGGGCATCCTGATCGCCCAGGACGTGCCGCTGGTGGACATGATGTGCCAGGTCCTCTCCAACGCCGCCGACCCGCTGCGCGGTCGCCAGCTGCCGATCATGTATTCCTACAAGGAGTACGGCTTCTTCTCCATTTCCGGCAACCTCACCACCCAGCTGCCGCAGGCGGTGGGCTGGGCGATGGCTTCGGGGATCAAGGGCGACACGAAGATCGCCTCGGCCTGGGTGGGCGATGGCGCCACCGCCGAAGGCGACTTCCACGCCGCCCTGGTGTTCGCCTCGGTGTACGAGGCCCCGGTGATCCTCAACGTGGTCAACAACCAGTGGGCCATTTCCACCTTCCAGGCCATTGCCGGCGGCGAGCACACCACGCTGGCCACGCGCGGGCTGGGCTACGGCATTCCCTCGCTGCGCGTGGACGGCAACGACTTTCTCGCGGTGTACGCCGTGTCGCGCTGGGCCGCCGAGCGCGCCCGCCGCGACCTCGGGCCGACCCTGATCGAGTGGATCAGCTACCGCGCCGGGCCGCATTCCACCTCGGACGATCCCTCCAAGTACCGGCCCGCCGACGACGCGCAGCACTTCCCGCTGGGTGACCCGATCGAGCGGCTCAAGCGGCATCTGATCAAGCGTGGGCTGTGGAGCGAGGCGCAGCATGAGGCCACCCGCGCCGCGTTCGACGAGGAAATCGCCCAGGCGCTCAAGGAAGCCGAGCGCCACGGCATCCTGGGCAGCGACAACCGTCCCGGTGCCGCCGACATGTTCGAGGACGTGTACGAACACATGCCCGAACACCTGCGCCGCCAGCGCCAGCAACTGGGAATCTGACCATGAGCGATATCGAAACCGCCGCGGGCGCGAGCCCGATGACGATGATCCAGGCCCTGCGTTCGGCCATGGACGTGATGCTGGAGCGCGACGACAGCGTGGTGATCTTCGGCGAGGACGTGGGCTATTTCGGCGGCGTGTTCCGCTGCACCGACGGGCTGCAGGCCAAATACGGCAAGCACCGCGTGTTCGACGCGCCGATTTCCGAAAGCGGCATCGCCGGCGCGGCCATCGGCATGGCGGTCTACGGCCTGCGCCCGGTGGCCGAGATCCAGTTCGCCGACTACATCTATCCGGCCTACGACCAGATCGTGTCCGAGGCCGCGCGCCTGCGCTACCGCTCCTGCAACATGTTCACCGCCCCGGTGGTGTTCCGCACGCCCTGCGGCGGCGGCATCTACGGCGGCCAGACCCACAGCCAGAGTCCGGAGGCGATCTTCACCCACGTCGCCGGCCTGCGCACGGTGATGCCGTCCAACCCCTACGACGCCAAGGGCCTGCTGATTTCTTCGATCGAGTGCGGCGATCCGGTGATCTTCCTGGAGCCCAAGCGCCTCTACAACGGCCCCTTCGACGGCCACCACGACCGCCCGGTGCAGGCCTGGACCAAGCACCCCGGGAACCTCGTGCCCGAGGGTTACTACAGCGTGCCGCTCGACAAGGCCGCGATCGCGCGCCAAGGCAAGGCGCTGACGATCCTCACCTACGGCACCACCGTCTGGGTGGCGCTGGCCGCGGCCCAGGACGCCGGCATCGACGCGGAGGTGATCGACCTGCGCAGCCTCTGGCCGCTGGACCTGGACGCCATCGTCGACTCGGTGAAGAAGACCCGCCGCTGCATCGTGCTGCACGAGGCCACGCGCACCAGCGGCTTCGGCGCCGAGCTGGTGTCGCTGGTGCAGGAGCACTGCTTCTACCACCTCGAAGCCCCGGTCGAACGCGTCACCGGCTGGGACACGCCCTATCCCCACGCGCAGGAGTGGGACTACTTCCCGGGCCCGGCCCGGGTCATCGACGCCATGAAGCGCGTGCTGGAGGACTGAGCGATGGGACAGCATGTCATCAAGATGCCGGATATCGGTGAAGGCATCGCCGAGGTCGAACTGGTCGGCTGGAAGGTCGGCGTGGGCGACGCCGTGGCCGAGGATCAGATCATCGCCGAGGTGATGACCGACAAGGCGACGGTGGAGATTCCCTCGCCCGTCGCCGGCACGGTGCTCGCGCTGGGCGGTGCCCTGGGCGAAACCCTGGCCGTGGGCAGCGCGTTGATCCGGCTGGAAGTGGTCGGCGACGGCAACGTCAAGCCGGGCGAAGCGGCTTCCGCAGGCAGCGCCGCCTCGGAGAAACCCGCCGTGGCCCGCGCACCCGAGCCGCCGCCGCGCCTGCCCGACCCGAAGCCGGAGCCGGAGCCGGAGCCTGTCCCGGCCGCCGCCAAGGCTGCCGAAGCCGCCGTTCCCGCAAATCCCGAATCCCGAATCCCGAATCCCCGCTTCACCGGCGAAGCCCCGCTGGCCTCGCCGGCGGTGCGCCGACGCGCCTGGGATCTGGGCATCGAACTGCGCTTCGTGCCGCCCACCGGCCCCGGCGGGCGCGTGATGCACGCCGATCTCGATGCCTACGCCGCGCGCGGCGGTCGGGCGCAGCCTGCGGGCGGCGGATCGTCGGGCTACGCGCGCCGCGAGGGCGAGGAGCAGATTCCGGTGATGGGACTGCGCCGGCGCATCGCGCAGAAGATGCAGGATTCCTGGCGGCGCATTCCGCACATCACCTACGTCGAGGAAGTCGACGTGACCGAGGTGGAAGCCTTGCGCGGCAAGCTCAACGCGAAGTGGGGCAAGACCCGCGGCAAGCTCACCTTCCTGCCGTTCCTGGCGCGCGCCATGGTGCTGGCGCTGCGCGACTTTCCGCAGATGAACGCGCGCTTCGATGACGAGGCCAACATCATCACGCGCTCCCACGGGGTGCGGCTGGGCATCGCGACGCAGAGCGACAGCGGGCTTTCGGTGCCGGTCGTGGCGCACGCCGAGTCGCTCGACCTGTGGCAGACCGCGGCCGAAATCGCGCGCCTTGCCGGCGCGGTGCGTGCCGGCAAGGCGACGCGCGAGGAGCTGTCGGGCTCCACCATCACCATCACCAGCCTGGGGCCGATCGGGGGAATCATGTCCACCCCGATCATCAACCACCCCGAGGTCGCCATCGTCGGGGTCAACCGCATGATCGAGCGGCCCTGCATCCGCAACGGTCTGGTGGAGGCGCGCAAACTGATGAACCTGTCGTCCTCCTTCGACCACCGCGTGGTCGACGGCATGGAGTCGGCCGAGTTCGTGCAGGCGATCCGCGCGCTGCTGGAGAATCCGGCGCTGATGTTTGTGGAGTAATGGGCACTTGCGACCGCATCCGGCAAGCACTCCCTCTCCCCCGCCAGCCGGCGGGGGAGAGGGCTGGGGTGAGGGGGCTGTCGTCGCGCAAGAGCGGAAGCACTCGCGCCTTGCGGTGCTCGCCCCCTCACCCTGACCCTCTCCCCCATCTGCATGGGGGAGAGGAACCACTCGTTTTCAGCATCCTGGTCAAGCCATGAGCCAAACCATCGACACCCAACTCCTGATCCTCGGCGGCGGCCCCGGCGGCTATGTGGCCGCGATCCGCGCCGGCCAGCTCGGCATCCCGACCGTGCTGGTGGAAGGCGCGACCCCGGGCGGCACCTGCCTCAACATCGGCTGCATTCCCTCCAAGGCGCTGATCCACGCGGCCGAGGAGTTCGCCCGGGTGGCGGCCTGTGCTGCGGACGCATCGCCGCTGGGCATCGGCGTTTCCTCGCCCACGCTGGACATCGGCAGGACCGTGGCCTGGAAGGACGGCATCGTGCGTCGCCTCACCGGCGGCGTGGCGGCGCTGCTGAAGAAACACGGTGTGCGCGTAGTCAAGGGCTGGGGCCAGGTGGTGGACGGCAAGACCGTCGACGTGCCGGGCGCGGGCGAGGGTGGCGACACCCTGCGCATCCGCTGCGAGCACCTGCTGCTGGCGACGGGCTCGGTGCCGGTGGAACTGCCCTTCCTGCCGTTTGGCGGAAACGTGGTGTCGTCGACCGAGGCGCTGTCGCCGCAGACGCTGCCCCGGCATCTCATCGTGGTCGGCGGCGGCTACATCGGCCTGGAGCTGGGTACGGTGTATCGCAAGCTGGGCTGCGAGGTGACCGTGGTCGAGGCGCAGGATCGCATCCTGCCGGCCTACGACGCCGAGCTCACCGCGCCGGTGGCCAAGCACCTCAAGGCGCTGGGCGTGGAAACCCTTGTCGGCCACAGCGTGCTCGGACTGTCCGACACCGGCGCGCTGCGCGTGCGCACGCCCGACGGTGCCGAGCGCGCGATCGAGGCCGATCGCATCCTCGTTGCCGTGGGCCGAAAGCCGAAGACCGAGGGTTTCAACCTCGAGTCCCTGCGCCTGGACACGGCCGGCCGCGCCGTGAAGATCGACGACCAGTGCCGCACCTCGATGCGCAACGTCTGGGCCATCGGCGACGTGGCCGGCGAGCCGATGCTCGCGCACCGCGCCATGGCGCAGGGCGAGATGGTGGCCGAAATCGTTTCCGGAAAGACCCGCCGCTTCCAGCCCGCCGCGATGCCGGCGGTGTGCTTCACCGACCCGGAAGTCGTGACGGTCGGGCTGTCGCCGGACGAGGCCAGGGCCGCCGGGCACGCGGTCAAGGTCGCGCTGTTCCCGTTTGCCGCCAACGGCCGCGCGATGACGCTGGAATCGGCCGACGGCTTCGTGCGCGTGGTCGCGCGCGAGGGCGACCACCGCATCCTCGGCTGGCAGGCCGTGGGCGCGCAGGTGTCGGAGCTGTCCATCGCCTTCGTGCAGTCCATCGAGATGGGTGCCACGCTCGAGGACATCGCCGCTACCATTCATCCCCATCCGACCCTGGGCGAGGCGGTGCAGGAAGCCGCGCTGCGCGCGCTCGGTCATGCGCTGCATATCTGATCCCCGTCATTCCCGCGAGTCCGTCATGAGCATTCCGTTCCAGATCCTTCCGTCCACCCAGCCCAAGGCCGACGCCGAGCGCGCCGCGATCCTCGCCAATCCGGGCTTCGGCCTGCATTTCACCGATCACATGGTGAGCATCGACTGGGAGGCCGGGCAGGGCTGGCACGATGCGCAGGTGCGCGCCTACGGCCCGCTGACGCTCGATCCGGCCTCGGCGGTGCTGCACTATGCGCAGGAAATCTTCGAGGGCCTCAAGGCCTTCCGCCATGCCGACGGATCGATCTGGTCGTTCCGCCCCGAGGCCAATGGCGCGCGCCTGCAGCGCTCGGCGCACCGCCTGGCCCTGCCGGAGCTGCCGGTCGATACATTCATCGACTCGATCCGCGAACTGGTGAAGATCGATGCGGCGTGGGTGCCTTCGGGCGGCGAGTCCAGCCTGTACCTGCGTCCCTTCATGATCGCCAACGAGAACTTCCTCGGCGTGCGCTCGGCGCAGAAAGTCGCCTACTACGTCATCGCCAGCCCCGCCGGTGCCTACTTCAAGGGCGGGGTGAAGCCGGTCGCGATCTGGCTGTCGCGCGAGTATTCGCGCGCCGGCCGCGGCGGCACCGGTGCGGCCAAGTGCGGCGGCAACTACGCCTCCTCGCTGCTGCCGCAGAAGGAAGCGGTGGCCAACGGCTGCTCGCAGGTGCTGTTCCTGGATTCGCAGGAAGGCCGCTGGCTGGAGGAACTGGGCGGCATGAACGTGTTCCTGGTCCGGCGCGACGGCAGCGTCATCACGCCCGAGCTTTCCGGCAGCATCCTGGAAGGCATCACCCGCCTCTCGGTGCTCCAGCTCCTGCGCGATCGCGGCGTGGCCGTCACCGAGCGCCGGATCGACGTGCAGGAATGGATCGACGGCGTGGCCTCGGGCGACATCGTGGAAACCTTCGCCTGCGGCACCGCCGCCAGCATCTCGCCCATCGGCCAGCTCAAGGGCCCGGATTTTTCCGTCGGCAGCCTCGACGCGCCCGCCGGCGAGTTGACCATGTCGGTCCGCAAGGAGTTGACCGACATCCAGTACGGCCGCGCCCCGGATCGCCACGGCTGGTTGACTCGCCTGGCGTGATGGTGGCCCGGGCGAGCGGCCCCGGCGGTGCCGCCGCCGACTTGACCCCCATCAATCCTTCCAGCGCCATTTCTGCGATGCTTTTCGTCCAGATCCTCCGGAAGTTAACGCATGGCGATCACCTCCTTCCACCGCCGGCTCCTCCCGTTCGTCGTCCTCGGGCTGCTCGCCCTGGCATGGTGGGGCTGGCAGCGGCTGGCCGATGACGGGCCGGGTGAAGGGTTCATCAGCGGCAACGGGCGGATCGAGGCGACCGAGATCGACGTGGCGACGCGGCTGCCGGGGCGGGTCGAGGACATCCTCGTGCGCGAGGGCGATTTCGTCAGCGCCGGGCAGGTTTTGGCGAAGATGCAGATCGACACGCTCGCGGCGCAGCGCGCGGAGGCCGAGGCCGGCCGCCAGCAGGCGGTTCAGGCCGTCGCCGCCGCGCAGGCGCAGGTTGCGCTGCGTGAGGCCGACGTGGTGGCGATGCGCGCCCAGATCGCGCAGCGCGAAGCGGAGCTGGAGGCGCAGCGGCGGCGGCTGACGCGCACCGAAACCCTGTCGAAGGAAGGCGCGCTTTCGCTGCAGCAGCTCGACGACGATCGCGCGAACTGGCGCAGCGCCCAGGCGGCTCTGGCCGCGACGCGCGCGCAGGCGGCGGCGGCGCAGGCGGCGGTGGACGCGGCGAAGGCGCAGGTCGAGGGAGCGCAATCCTCGGTGATTGCGGCCGAGGCCACCATCGCGCGGATCGATGCCGATCTGCGCGACAGCGACCTCAAGGCCCCGCGCGACGGCCGCGTGCAGGTGCGCGTGGCGCAGGCGGGCGAGGTGATCGGCGCGGGCGGCCGCGTGCTGAACCTGCTCGATCTGTCCGATGTCTACATGACCTTCTTCGTGCCCGAGACCGTCGCCGGCCGCATCGCCATCGGCAGCGAGGCGAGGCTGGTGCTGGACGTCGCGCCCGATATCGCCATTCCGGCGCGCGTCTCCTTCATCGCCAGCCAGGCGCAGTTCACGCCCAGGACCGTGGAAACCGCGAGCGAGCGGCAGAAGCTGATGTTCCGGGTACGCGCGCAGATCGCGCCGGAGCTGCTGCGCCGGCACCTGGACCAGGTGAAGACCGGCGTTCCCGGCGTGGCCTGGCTGAAGCTCGATCCGCAGGCGGCGTGGCCCGAATCCCTGGCCGTGCCCGAGTCGCTGCGCACTCGGGCCGACTGATGTCGAGTCCGCCGCCGGTGGTGCGCGTGGCCGGCGTGCACCTGCGCTACGGCAAAGTGGCGGCGCTGGCCGGGGTCGATCTGGCGTTTCCGGCGGGGTGCATGGTCGGCCTGATCGGTCCCGATGGCGTGGGCAAGTCCAGCCTGCTCTCGCTGATCGCCGGCGCGCGCGCCCTGCAGGCGGGCGACATCGAAACCCTCGGTGGCAGCATGCGCAGCCGCAGCCATCGCAATCGCGTCTGCCCGCGCATCGCCTACATGCCGCAGGGGCTGGGGCGCAATCTTTATCCAACCCTGAGCGTGGAGGAAAACCTGCAGTTTTTTGCGCGCCTGTTCGGACACGACGCCGGAGAACGCCGCCGCCGCATCGACGAGCTGACCCGCGCCACCGGCCTTTATCCCTTCCTCGCGCGTCCGGTCGGCAAGCTTTCCGGTGGCATGAAGCAGAAGCTCGGGCTGTGCTGCGCGCTGATCCACGATCCGGACCTCCTGATCCTCGACGAACCAACCACCGGCGTCGATCCGCTGGCGCGCGCGCAGTTCTGGGATCTGATCGGCCGCATCCGCAGCGAGCGCCGGGGCATGAGCGTGATCGTCGCCACGGCCTACATGGACGAGGCGCAGGGCTTCGACTGGCTGGTGGCGATGGACGTGGGTACCGTGCTGGCCACGGGCACGCCGCAGGAATTGCTCGAACGCACCGGAACCGACTCGCTGGAGGCGGCCTTCGTTCGCCTCCAGCCGGAAGAAAAGACCCGCGACCACGCGCCGGTGGCGATTCCGCCGCTGGACGCGAGCGAACACGGGATCGCGATCGAAGCCAGGGACCTCACCATGCGTTTCGGCGATTTCGTCGCGGTGGATCGCGTCAGCTTCCGCATCCGTCGCGGCGAGATCTTCGGCTTCGTGGGTTCCAACGGCTGCGGCAAGACCACCACGATGAAGATGCTGACCGGCCTCTTGCCGGCGAGCGAGGGCAAGGCCTGGCTGTTCGGTCGCGAAGTGGATCCGGAGGACATGGATACGCGAAGGCGCGTGGGCTACATGTCGCAATCCTTTTCGCTCTATGGCGAGCTCACCGTGCGGCAGAACCTGGAGCTGCACGCGCGCCTGTTCCAGGTGCCCGCGGCGGACATCGCCGCGCGCGTGGCCGGGATGCAGCGTCGCTTCGGGCTGGAGGATATGGGCGACAGTCTGCCCGGCAGCCTGCCGCTGGGCATGCGCCAGCGCCTCTCGCTGGCGGTGGCGATGGTGCACGCGCCGGAGCTGCTGATCCTGGATGAACCCACCTCGGGCGTGGACCCGGTGGCGCGCGATGGATTCTGGCGGCTGCTGGTGGAGCTGTCGCGGCGCGACAGGGTGACGATCTTCATCTCCACCCATTTCATGAACGAAGCCGCGCGCTGCGACCGCATGTCGATGATGCACGCCGGCCGCGTGCTCGACAGCGATGGGCCGGCGGCGCTGGTGCAAAAGCGCGGCGCAAAGGATCTGGAAGACGCCTTCATCGGCTATCTGCTGGAAGCCGACGGTGAAGCTGCCAAGCGTGCCGCCCCGGGAAAATCCTCCGACGCCAACACAGGTTGGGGTGAGGCAAGGAACCCCAACACCACCGCCACGCCAGCGTCGGGATTCGCAAGCCCCCAATCTGTGGATGCCGCGCTCTCGCATCCCCCGCCGCGCCACGTCCGCTTCAGCTTCCGCCGCCTGTTCGCCTACCTCTGGCGCGAGGCGCTCGAGCTGCGCCGCGATCCGGTGCGCGCCACGCTGGCGCTGGCCGGCTCGGCCATCCTGATGCTCGTGATGGGCTATGGCATCAGCATGGACGTGGACGACCTGCGCTATGCCGTGCTCGACCATGATCGCACCCAGTTGAGCGAGAGTTACGCCTTCAGCCTGTCGGGTTCGCGCTACTTCGTCGAGCGCCCGCCGATCACCGATCATGCCGATCTGGACCGACGCATGCGCAGCGGCGAACTGAGCCTGGCGCTGGAGATCCCGTCGGGCTTCATGCGCGACGTGCTACGCGGAAATTCCGTGCAGATCGGCGCATGGATCGACGGCGCGATGCCGCCGCGCGCCGAAACCGTGGCCGGCTATGTGCAGGGCATCCACCTGCACTGGCTGGCCGAGCAGATGGCGCAGCGCGGCGTCGCGCCCGCCGGAGTCGCCGGCATCGAAACCCGCTTCCGCTACAACCCGGACGTGAAGAGCCTGCCGGCGATGGTGCCCGCGGTCATGCCGCTGCTGCTGCTGATGCTGCCGGCCATGCTCACCGCGCTGGCGGTGGTGCGAGAAAAGGAAACCGGCTCGATCATCAACCTCTACGTCACCCCGGTCACGCGCAGCGAGTTCCTGCTCGGCAAGCAGATTCCCTATGTGGTGCTGGCGATGCTGAACTTCGCGCTGATGACCCTCATGTCGGTGACCCTGTTCGACGTGCCGATCACTGGCAGCTTCGCCGTACTGGCACTGGCCGCGCTGCTCTACAGCCTCTGCGCCACCGGCATGGGTCTGCTGGCATCGAGCGTGACGAAAAGCCAGATCGCGGCGATGTTCTGCGCGATGATCGGCACGATGATCCCGGCGGCGCAATTCTCCGGATTGATCGACCCGGTGTCGTCGCTGCAGGGCGGCGCGCGCTGGCTGGGCGGGATCTATCCGGCCACGCACATGATCGACATCAGCCGCGGCGTGTTCAACAAGGCGCTGGGATTTTCCGACCTGCACGCGTCGCTGCGGGCGATGGCGCTGGCCGTGCCGGTGATCGTGGGCGCGGGGATTCTCCTGGTGCGCAAGCAGGAGCGCTGAGCGATGCAATCGGCCTCCCGAATCCGCATGTTCACGGCCAACACCTGGCGGCTTGGCATCAAGGAGCTGTGGAGCCTGTGGCGCGACCCGGCGATGCTCGCGCTGATCGTCTACGTGTTCACCGCGGGCGTGTATACCGCCGCCACCGCCATGCCCGAAACGCTCAGCAACGCGCCCATCGCCATCGTCGACGAGGACCGCTCGCCGCTTTCCGGGCGCATCGCCTCGGCCCTGTATCCGCCGCATTTCACCCCGCCGCGGATGATCGACTGGGCGCAGATGGATCCCGGCATGGACGCGGGTCACTACACCTTCGTGCTGGTGATTCCGCACGGTTTCCAGCGCGATGTGCTGGCCGGCCGCGCACCGGACCTCCAGCTCAACGTCGATGCTACCCGCATGAGCCAGGCCTTCGTCGGCAGCGGCTACGTACAGCAGATCGTGATGGGCGAGATCGACGAATTCGCGCGGCACGAGCGCGCCGTCGCCGTGCTGCCTGTGGAGCTGGCGCTGCGCGCGCGCTTCAACCCGGCGCTGGAACCGTCGTGGTTCGGCAGTCTCGTGGAGGTGATCAACCATATCGCGATGCTCTCGACCATCCTCGCCGGCGCGGCACTGGTCCGCGAGCGCGAGCGCGGCACCGTGGAGCACCTGCTGGTGATGCCGGTGACGCCGGCACAGATCATGCTCGCCAAAGCCTGGTCGACGAGTCTGGTAGTGCTGCTGGCCGCGTGGATATCCCTGACCTTCATCGTGCAGGGCGTGCTGCGCGTGCCGGTGGCCGGCTCGCTGCCGCTGTTCTTCGCCGGTGCGACGCTGTGCCTGTTCGCCACCAGCGCGATGGGAATCTTCCTGGCTACCGTGGCGCGCAACATGCCGCAGTTCGCGATGCTGATGATGCTGACCATCGTGCCGCTGGAGATGCTTTCCGGCGGCGGCACCCCGCGCGAATCCATGCCCGATATCGTGCAGACTCTGATGTTGGCTGCGCCTACCACGCATTTCGTCGAACTCGGACAGGCGATCCTGTTCCGCGGTGCCGGGCTGGACGTGGTGTGGCGGCCGTTTGCCTGGCTCGCCGTCATCGGTACGGTACTGTTCGCGCTGTCACTGCACCGCTTCCGCCGTACCATTGGCCGGATGGCGTGAAAGCCCGCCAAGCCATGCGCCACGCATGACACACACCGCTGAAAGGACACCCGCATGATCGCCCCGGCCCCCGATGATCTTGCCGTGCTGCGCAACCGGACCTTCGACGAGCTGCGCATCGGCGATACCGCCAGCGTCGAGCGCGCGCTGGCGCGCGAGGACATCCAGCTGTTCGCCGCGATGTCGGGTGATGCGAGTCCGCGGTCTCTGGATTCCGATGACGACGGCGTGGGTGGCCAGGACGTGATCGCGCACGGCATGTGGGGCGGGGCGTTGATTTCCGCGCTGCTCGGCACCCGCCTGCCGGGGCCGGGTACGGTCTATCTGGGCCAGAGCCTGCGCTTCCTGGCACCGGTGCGCAGCGGCGACCGGCTGCGCGTCAGTGCCACCGTCAGCGCGCTCGATCCGGCCACGCGCGGCGTCACCCTGGCCTGCGCCTGCGTCAACCAGGACGGCGTCGCGGTGATCGAGGGCGAAGCGCGGGTGATCGCGCCGAGCGAGCGCATCGAGCGCCCGCGCGCCAGCCTGCCGGGCATCCGCAACCACGGCACCGGCCGCGACGGGCTGCAGCGCCTGCTGGCGCACGTGCGCGCGCTCGAGCCGGTGCGCGTGGCGGTGGTGCATCCCTGCGATGCGTTGAGTCTGGCCGGGGCACTGGATGCGCGCGACGAGGGCCTGATCGTGCCGGTGCTGGTGGCACCGCGCGCCCGTCTCGAAGCCGCTGCCGCGGAGGCCGGGCTGAGCCTTGCGGGCATCGAGATCGAGGATGTTCCGCACAGCCACGCCGCCGCCGCGCGCGCGGCCGAACTGGCGCGCTGCAGCCAGGTGGAGGCGCTGATGAAGGGCAGCCTCCACACCGACGAACTGATGGCCGCAATCGTGGCGCGCGAGGCCGGCCTGCGCACCAAGCGCCGGGTCAGCCACTGCTTCGTGCTGCAGACCCCGCACTACCCGCGTCCCTTCATCGTGACCGATGCGGCGGTGAACCTCGCGCCCGACCTCCTGCAGAAGGCCGACATCGTCAGCAACGCGATCGACCTGGCGCACGCCATCGGCGTACCCGAACCGAAAGTGGCGATCCTGGCGGCGGTGGAAACGGTGATGCCTTCGATGCAGGCGACCCTGGATGCCGCCGCGCTGTGCAAGATGGCCGAGCGCGGCCAGATCACCGGCGGCCTGCTCGATGGCCCCCTGGCCTTCGACAATGCCGTTTCCCCGGCCGCCGCGCACGCCAAGGGCATCGTCTCGAAAGTGGCCGGGCAGGCCGACATTCTGGTGGTGCCGGATCTGGAAAGCGGCAACATGCTCGCCAAGCAGCTCATGTACCTGGGCGAGGCCGCCAGCGCCGGCATCGTGATGGGTGCGAAGGTGCCCGTGGTGCTCACCAGCCGCGCCGACGCGCGCGCCTCGCGCATGGCCTCCTGCGCCATCGCCCTGCTGCTCGCGCACCGCTACCGCCAGACGCCGCCGTGAGCCCCGCGATGGAGGGCCTGATCCTTGTCCTCAACTGCGGTTCGTCGAGCATCAAGTTCGCGCTGTTCGACGCCGCCGCCGAGCCGCTGGCGCGCGCGCCGCTGTGGAACGGCAAGGTGCAGGGCATCGGTGGGCCGAGTCCGGATTTCGGTGAAACCGGTGTCGCGCCGCACGCGGTCGCGCTGGATGCCGGGCATCCGCATACCGCCGCGCTGGCGCTGATCCTGGCGCGGGTCGAGGCGCGCCTCGCCGGACGGCCGCTCGCGGGCGTCGCGCATCGCGTGGTGCACGGCGGCGGCAGGTACCACGCGCCGACGCGCGTGGACGCCGCGCTGATCGCGGACCTGCGCGCCTTGATTCCGCTGGCACCGCTGCACCAGCCGTTTCCGCTCAAGGCCATGAGCCTGCTGATCGAACGCGACCCGCAGGTACCGCAGGTGGCCTGCTTCGATACCGGCTTCCACCACGACCTGCCCGAGGTGGAAAGGATGCTGCCGCTGCCGCGCGAACTGGGCTGGGATCGCGGCCTGCGCCGCTACGGCTTCCATGGGCTGTCCTACGACTACATGAGCCACGCGCTGCCCGAACGCCACGGCGCCCTGGCGCGCGGCAGGACGCTCGTCGCGCACCTGGGCAGCGGTGCCAGCCTGTGCGCCATGCGCGAGCTGAAAAGCGTGGCCACCACCATGGGCTTTTCCGCGCTGGATGGCCTGATGATGGGCACCCGCACCGGCTCCATCGACCCCGGCGCGATCCTCTATCTGATGGAAATCGAAAGGCTCTCGCTGGAAGAGGTCGGCCGGCTGCTGTACCACCGCTCCGGCCTGCTGGGCGTCTCCGGCATTTCCGCCGAACCGCGCGTCGTGGTGCGCCACGAGGACGATCCGGGCGAGCGCGGCGAACGTGCGCGTCAGGCGCTGGCGCTCTACGTGCGCCGCATCGTGCGCGAAATCGGCGCGCTCGTCGCCGTGCTTGGCGGGCTGGACCTGCTGGTGTTCACCGCCGGCGTGGGCGAACACAACGCCTTCATCCGCGAGCGCGTCTGCCGCGATCTCGCCTTCCTCGGCATCGCGCTCGACGACGACGCCAACGCCGCCAACGCCGCGGTGATTTCATCGCGCGACAGCCGTGTGATCGTCGGCGTGGAACCGACCAACGAAGAGTGGATCGCGGCCAGCCACGCGCAGCGGCTGCTTCGGAACGCCTGACCCGATCCCCGCGCGACCTGCTTTCAGTGGGAGCGGGCTAGCCCGCGATCCAGCGGTTGGGGATTCCTCACACGCATCCCGCGCCACTCGCCGCAGATCGGCAAGCTTTTCCCAAACTCAGCGCCGGGCCTCCAGTTCCCGGCCAAGGCGCGGCGGTGCCGGGGTGAACTCCCGATTGTCCAGATCCGGCAGCTTCATCCGCCCGGCGGCCCAGTCGGCGCGGGCCTGCTCGATGCGCTCCTTCGACGAGGACACGAAGTTCCAGTCGATGTAGCGCGGCCCGAGCGGCTCGCCGCCCAGTGCCATGACCACGGCATCGCTGTGCGCAGCGATGGTGACGGCCTTGCCGGGTGCCAGCACAGCCATGCTGCCCGGCGCGATGCGCTGGCCGTCGACGTCCACTTCGCCACGGGCGACATAGGCGGCGCGTTCGGAATATTCGGGTGGCAGCGAGACCTTTGAACCCGCCTGCAGACGCCAGTGCACATAGAACTGCGGCGAGTCGACCCGGACCGGCGACTCGATCCCGGCCAGCCGTCCGGCGATCAGGCGGCCGCGCGCGCCGCCCTCGCGAAGCTCCGGCAGCGCATCGCTGCGGTAGTGCCAGAATCCCGGATCGCGCTCCTCGCGATCCTCCGGCAGCGCGACCCAGGCCTGCACGCCGTCGAGCGGACCGCCCTGTGCGCGCAGGCGCTCGAAGCGCTCCGAATGGGTGATGCCGCGCCCCGCTGTCATCCAGTTCACTTCGCCGGGGCGGATCGGCTGCTCGAAGCCCAGGCTGTCGCGATGCGTCATCTCGCCATCGAACAGGTACGTTATCGTCGACAGCCCGATATGCGGATGCGGCCTGATATCGGCCTCGCGCGGCAGCCCGGCCGCGATGTCCTTGGGACCCATGCGGTCGAAGAAGATGTACGGCCCGACCATGCGCCGCTGCGCAAACGGCAGCACCCGCCCGACCACGAACGCCCCCAGATCGCGCTGACGCTGGGCGATGACAAGCTCGATCACGGCAACCTCCCGGAGAATGCATGCACGAACGGCACAACTATGGCACCGAATGCGCGCGGCGGATCAGCGGTCACTCGGCACGCCAGCAGCCAGCCTCACCCGGCACCCGGCGTGAGACATCGCAACGCCGTTACACTGTCGTCCGTCGCAAGCGGGTGATTTCAATGGCGCAATCGGTTGAGGGCAACACCGTCGTTTCCGGCGAATCCGGAAAAGAAGAAGTCGAGACAACATCGGCTTATGGCGAGTGGTGCCTGAGCGTCGCGCCGATGATGGACTGGACGGACCGCGTGTGCCGCGCCTTCCACCGCACGCTGGCACCCGGGGCGCGGCTGTACACCGAGATGATGCACGCGCAGGCGGTGATCCACGGCGACCGCGAGCGGCTGCTCGGGTTTGATCCGATGGAGCATCCCGTTGCCCTGCAGCTGGGCGGCAGCGAGCCGGCTGCGCTGGCGCAGGCGGCGCGGATCGGTGCGGATTGGGGCTATGACGAGATCAACCTCAACTGCGGCTGCCCGTCGGACCGGGTGCAGGCCGGGCGATTCGGTGCCTGCCTGATGCGCGAGCCGACGCTGGTGGCCGAGTGCGTGGCGGCGATGCGCGCGGTGGTTTCGATTCCTGTCACGGTGAAGTGCCGGCTGGGCGTGGATGAGCAGGAGGAGTACGGGACCCTTCTGGGATTCATCGACACCGTCGCGGCCGGCGGCTGCGACACCTTCGTGGTGCATGCGCGCAAGGCCTGGCTCAAGGGACTGAGTCCGAAGGAAAACCGCGAGGTGCCGCCGCTGCGCTATGGGCATGTGTACCGGCTCAAGCAGGAGCGACCGGCGCTGCGCATCCTGATCAACGGCGGCATCACCGCGGTGGATGCGGCGCGGGCGCATCTGGCGCAGGTCGACGGGGTGATGCTGGGCCGGGCGGCCTACCACGATCCCCACGTGCTGCATCGGCTCGACGCGGTTCTGGCCGGGACGGCGGAGCAGTCGCGCGAGGCGCTGCTGCGTGCCTTCCTGCCCTGGGTGAACGCGCAGTTGGCGCAGGGACTGGCGCTGCGCCACGTCACCCGGCACATCCTCGGATTGTTCCACGGCCAGCCCGGCGGACGCGCGTTTCGCCAGATCCTGAGCGAAGGCACCTCGCGTCCCGGGGCCGGCATCGAGCTCATCGAGCACGCCCTGCGCGCCACGCAGGACCTTTCCCGCGCCGCATGACCATGACGGACCTTCCCGAAATCACCGCGTCCACCTGCGCCCGCGCCGCCTTCCTGGTGGCACCCGAGGGCTTTTCCCTGGCCGCGCAGTCGGCCAGCGACAACGCCTACATGGACCTCTCGCTCGCGGTGGATCCCGAGCGCGCGCTGGCCCAGCACCGCGAGCTGCACCGCACGCTGGCGCGCTACCTTCCCGTGATCGCGTTTGCAGGCGATCCGGCCACGCCCGACGCGGTGTTTCCCAACAACGTCTTCGGCACCGTGCGCGGCCGCCTCATCCTCGGGCACATGTGCCACCCGGTGCGCCAGGCCGAGGCCGAGCGCCGCGACATCCGCGGTTTCTTCACCGGCGTGCTGGGCTATGAGGAGATCGACCTGCGCCGCCAGCCGGGCGTGTGCGAGCTGACCGGCTCGATGGTGGTCGATCGCGGCCGCGGCATCGGCTATTGCGGGCTGTCGGAGCGCTGCGATGCCGTGGGTGCCGCCGCGATGCAGGCGGCGTTCGGCCTGGACGCGATGGTGAGCTACGCGCTGGCATCGGGCGAATACCACGGCAACGTGGTGATGAGCGTGCTGGCCTCGCGCGCCGTGGTGCTGTGCCCGGAAGGCTTCGCCGATCCGGACGCGGGCCGGGCGATCGCGGCGGCCTACGGCGAAGGGGCCATCCTGATCTCGCCCGAAGAAAAGGACGCCTTCGTCGCCAACTGCATCGCCCTCGCGCCCGGACACGTTTTCATGAGCCGGCGTGCGGCGGACGCGCTGCGCCCGGCCACGCGCCGGGCACTGGACCGTTGCGGCTTCGAGGTGGTCGTGGTGACGCTGGACGAGATCGAGAAGGCCGGCGGCTCGCTGCGCTGCTGCGTGGGCGAGATTTTTTGAGGCGTTCAGCCCCGCGTCGGCATCGTGCGCCCGTGGGGCGGCTTTTGTGATGAAATTGTTAAGAAAGTTCAGATGGGATTCACCGCCCTCGCACCAGACTGCCCCCACCGCAGGAAGCGGGCATCGTTGCCTTTCCTGTTCCGCTTGGAGACTCGCGTTTTCATGTCGACCCACGCTTTCCTCATTACCGTTGCGATTGCCTGCGTGAGCTGGGGACCCGAGGTCTGCGCCAGCAGCGAAGACAGCGGCCTGCCGGCCTCGGTCAATCGCGTCGAGCGCGAAACCGGCGGCCGCGTGCTGTCGGCCGAGCGGCGCAACCGCGGCGGCCACGAGGTCAACCGGATCAAGGTCTATACCCCCGAAGGCCGCGTGCGGGTGATGTGGGACGACCCGCGCCGCGAATCCGCCCGGCCAGCCCAGGTGCCGCAGCATTCGGCACCGCGCGAGCTGCCGCCGCGCGAGCCACGCGGCCAGCGCGCGCGCGACGATCATCGCTGAACTGCGGCCGACGCCGGGCCGCGCTGCCCGCATCCTTGGTGTTCTTCCCGGCAGGCGGCGGTTACACTCGCGCCGGTGAGGCCGCCTTTGCGGCATGTGCAAAGCCCTGAAAGGAGATCCCATGCGCATTCTTCTGGTCGAGGACGAGGCGCCGCTGCGCGAGACGCTCGCCGCACGGCTCAAGCGCGAAGGCTACGCCGTGGATGCGGCCAGCGATGGCGAGGAAGGCATCTACCTCGGGCGCGAAGTGCCCTTCGATGTCGGCATCATCGACCTGGGCCTGCCCAGGATGTCCGGCATGGATCTGGTGCGGCTGCTGCGCAGCGAGGGCAAGAAGTTCCCGATCCTGATCCTGACCGCGCGTTCGAGCTGGCAGGACAAGGTCGAGGGTCTCAAGTCCGGCGCGGACGACTATCTGGTCAAGCCCTTCCACGTCGAGGAGCTGCTGGCGCGCCTGAACGCGCTGCTGCGCCGCGCCGCCGGCTGGAGCAAGCCGACCCTGGACTGCGGCCCGATCACGCTCGATTTGGCGGCCCAGACCGTCACTGTCGACGGGGCGAGCGTGGATCTGACCAGCTACGAGTACAAGGTGCTCGAGTACCTGATGCTGCATGCCGGCGAACTGGTCTCCAAGGCCGACCTCACCGAGCACATCTACCAGCAGGACTTCGACCGCGACTCCAACGTGCTGGAGGTGTTCATCGGCCGGCTGCGCAAGAAGCTCGATCCGGAAGGCACGCTCAAGCCGATCGAGACGGTGCGTGGGCGCGGCTATCGCTTCGCGATTCCGCGCAACGAGTAAGCAGCGGCGGCCATGGCCGGCCGGACGCTCTCCCTCCAGGCGCGCCAGCTGCTGGCCGCCAGCCTCGGACTGGTCGCCTTCCTCGGCTTGACCGGCTATGCGCTGGATCAGGCCTTCGTGGAGGTGGCCGGCAATACCATGCGCCAGCGCCTGCAGAACTACGCCTGGGCCTACATGCGCGGCACCGAGCTTTTGCGCAACGGCGACATCATTCCGCCCGAGAATCCGCCCGATGCGCGCCTGGCCAGCGTCGGCAGTGGCCTGTATGCCGCGATCCTGGCCGACGATTTCCGCTGGGAATCCGAATCGGCGCTGGGGCGCGAGCTGCCGTTCGACGAGGCGCTCAAGCCCGGTGAGGATCGCTACGAGGGTCCGATCGTGACCTCGGCCGGCACCATGTATCGCCAAAGCATGGGCATGGCCTGGGAGGTCAGCGACATCAAGGCCGTGAACGTCACCGTTCATGTGGCCGAGACCACCGCTTCGATGGATCGGCAGGTTTCGGCCTTCCGGCGCGCGCTGTGGGCCTACCTCGGCGCGGCCGGCGCGCTGATGCTTGCCCTGCAGACGCTGGTGCTGCGCTGGAGCCTGGCACCGCTGCGGCGCGTGGTGGGCGAGATGGAGAAGGTGACCGCCGGCGAGGCCGAGCGCCTCAGCGGCACCTACCCGCAGGAGGTGAGCCTGCTCACCGACAGCCTCAATGCCCTGATCGACGTGGGGCGCGAGCAGATCGCCCGCAACCGCAACATCCTGGGAGACCTGGCGCACAGCCTCAAGACGCCGCTGGCGGTGGTGCGCAACGAGCTGGATTCCGGGCGATCCCAGGACGACATCCGGGGCGTGGTGGAAGAGCAGATCGCGCGCATGAACCAGATCGTGGCCTACCAGCTCTCCCGTGCCGCCGCCACCGGCCACCAGACCTTCGCCGCGCCGCTGCAGATCCGGCCCTGCGCCGAAGAAATCGTCCAGAGCCTGGAAAAGGTCTACGCCGCAAAAAACATCCTGTGTGAATTCGAGGTCGATGAAAACGCCAGCTTCTACGGCGAGCGTGGCGATCTGATGGAGCTGCTCGGGAACCTGCTGGAAAACGCCTTCAAGTGGGCCAGGCACCGGGTGCTGCTGACGGTGCGGACCCTGACGATCGCGCCGCAGCGCCGCGCCGCGATACTGATCACGGTGGAAGACGATGGCCCCGGCATCGCGCCCGAGGACGTCGAGCATCTGCTGCAGCGCGGGGTGCGCGGCGACGAGCGCGTGCACGGCCACGGCATCGGTCTTGCGATCGTGCAGGATCTGGTCAGAGCCTATCGCGGCGAGCTGACGGTGGAGCGTTCCAACGAGCTCGGCGGGGCCTGCTTCGTGGTGCGCTTCGCGCCGGTGGTGTAAGGCGCGGGGCCGCACTCAGCTCGGGTGGTAGAACCGCGCCAGGTGCGCGGCAACCTCCGGCATCGCGTGGGCGAGCAGGCCGGGATCGGTGAAGTGGTATTCGGAGGCGACCGCGAAGAACTCGTCCGGTGCCTCGCAGGCATAGGGATCGATCAGGGTTTCGTGCCCGGCGTCCACCTCGCGCTGCAGCGCGTCGAACGCGCGCTGGAAGTCGGCGATCCAGTGGCGACGCCAGGCGGCATCGTCGAGCGGGGGCGTGCCATCGAGACTGCCGTCCAGCAGGTCGAGCTTGTGGGCGATCTCGTGCACCACGACGTGATACCCGGATTCGGGCGCATCGACGGCCCGGATCGCGTCTTCCAGCGACAGGATCACCGGCCCCTGCTCCCAGCACTCGCCGGCCAGCTCGTCGTCCCATTCGTGCAGCACGCCGCTGTCTTCATCCACATGCTGGCGGCGAACGCCGAATCCGCCCGGATACACGATGACCTGGTGCCAGCCGCGCAGCCAGCCGTAGCCCAGATCGAGGACGGGCTCGCAGCACAGCATCGCGATCAGTACGCGATCGGACTCGGACAGCGCGCAGTCGGCCGCGGGCGTGATCGCCTTGTCGGCCAGAAAGCGCGCTGTCAGATCGCGCCACCGCAGCATGCGGGGGGAAGAAGGCGCCTCGGCTCCGTCGAGCCGCGCCAGCAGGGCCTGCCAGAGCGCGGGATCGATCGGAGCCGGAAGCGGGCCGCCCAGCCAGCGGGTCAGCCAGTTCATCGCAAAGCCCTGGAGAGAGCCGGAATGAATGGCCGGATGCGGCGGAGTGATGGGGAGTTCCGCATCCGGCCGATTCGCGCCGGCAGGAACTTGGACTGCGCGCAGTGGGCGTGGTTCGCCGCACTGGCCGCGCGGGTTGTGTGCCGTTCAGCGCGGCCGAAAGCCCACTGGGACCAATCCCTGCCGCGCAGTCTCCCGGGCAAGGCGCGGCTTACTTCATCATGCCGGGCAGGAACGAGTGCCAGCGCAGCCCCGGACGCGGCAGCGACACGTTGCCGCCGGCGGGACGCTGCGCCGGCGCCGCGTCCTGCGGCGGCGCGGCGGCAGGCACGGCGGCGCCGGCCTGGGCGTCGGGAACCGTGGCCGGCCCGGCGGCGACCGCGGACGGACACGGCCCGCCGGATTCACCGTTGGCGCTGCGGATGGTGTCGATCGCGGCATGCGCGTCGAAGGCCAGGCTCAGGATGAAGCTGATCAGCAGCAGGCGGAAGATCATGGCGATGGCCCGATGGGTTTGCGTCGGTTCGGCAGCATCCGGAGGTGCCTGGTGACACCGTCCGGGCGAATGTCCGAGTCTAGCGCGTTTTCGTGCGGCGTTCCTGTGATCGCTTTCCGCGATTACCATGGCGCGTTTCGAGCGGACGCACGCGTGGATCGGACCTTTCCCCTGCTGGATGCGCAGCGCATCGGCGCGGCACTGCCCGCAGGCTGGCGCGAGCGGCTGCACGTGCGTGGCGAGGTGGGCTCGACCCAGGCCGAGCTTCTTGGTGCGGCGGCGCGCTGGCCGGATCGCAGCGTCGTGGTGAGCGATCGGCAGCAGGGCGGACGCGGGCGGCGCGGGCGCGCATGGCATTCGCCGCCGGGCCAGTCGCTGGCCTTGTCCCTTTTCGTGCGCAGTCGGACGGGAGCACGCTGGCCCTCCAGCCTGACCCTCGCGCTGGGCGTGGCGGCGGCCGAAGCGCTGCATCGCGCCGGTGCCTGCGGCATTGGCCTCAAGTGGCCCAACGACCTGGTGCACGAGGGTGCAAAGCTCGGCGGCATCCTGGTGGAAAGCTGCGCCGAGGGCGTGGTCGCCGGGATCGGCATCAACCTGAGCCTGGACCAGAGCGCACGGGCCGCCATCGGGCAGCCCGGTACGGACCTTGTTCAGGCGGGCTGCCGGGCCGAGCCCGAAACCCTGGCGGCGGCTCTGATCCTGGCCTGGAATGCCGCGTTCGACGAGGTGCTCGCCGGACGCATCGACGCGCAGCTCGCCGCCTGGGCGAGGCTGGACGCGCTGGCCGGCCGCCGGGTCCGCGTGGAGTCCGGTGGCACCCCGCTGGAAGGCATCGCGCGAGGCATCGACGCACACGGTCGCCTGCTTCTGGATGTCGCCGGCGAATGTCGCGCCTTCACCAGCGCGGATGTCTCGGTGCGGCCGGCATGAGGCTGCTCGCGGATCTCGGGAACACTCGGCTCAAGTGCGCATTGGCCGATGGGCGGCGGCTGGTCGCCACCTGGGCCGGTTCGCACGCGCAGGCCGGATTTCTCGACGATCTGCAGGGCTGGCTTGCGGGTGAGGCTGCGATGATCGGGGAAATCTGGCTGGCCTCGGTTGCGCGCGAGGAGGTGACCGCGGCGGTAGCGGCGCGTTTGGAATCCATCGGCCCGTCGCCACGGCGGGCTCGCGTGTCGGCGAAGGCGCTGGGAGTGACGGTCGGCTACGAGCGCGTCGACGAGCTGGGCGTGGATCGCTGGCTGGCCCTGCTGGCGGCCCGCGCGCGCGGTTTGGGCCCGTGCATCGTTGCCAGCGTGGGCTCCGCGCTCACCATCGACGCGCTGCTGGCCGACGGGCGGCACCTCGGCGGCCTGATCGCGCCGACCCCGGAAGCCATGCGCGAGGCGCTGTACGCCCGTGCGCCCGCGCTGCCGCGCGCGCGTGGCGAAATCGCCGCGTTCGCCACCGGCACCGCCAGCGGAATCGAAAGCGGCTGCCTGCTGGCGTCGATCGCGCTGATCGAGCGCAGCGCCGCACGGCTCGCCGATCATGCCGGGGCGCGCGTGGCGCGGGTTCTGTCCGGCGGCGGCGCGCAGCCGCTGCGCCCGTGGCTGGACGAACATCAGTTCCTGCCCGACCTCGTGCTCGAGGGACTCGCCCTGTGGGCACAGGCCGCCCCGCTGCCGGGCGATTAGAATGCGCCTGACTTTCCGGAACCGGTGCCGATGCTGACGCGTTCGCTGATCGCCATCCTGCTCGTGATGAACCTCGTCGTTGCGGCCTGGCTCTGGCTGCGGCCGGTGCCGCTGCAGGTTCAGGCCGAGCCACAGGCACCTGCTTCGAACGCGCCGACGCTGGTGCTGTTGAGCGAGGAGGAGGACCCCGCGCCTGCCGGTGACCTCAGGCTGGCCGAACCCGACGGCCCACCCGAGCCTACGCCGGGCCTGGATCGCCTGGTGTGCCTGGAGATCGGCCCCTTTCTGACCCAGGCCGACCTGCGGCGGGCGATGAACGCCTTCACCCCGTCGGCCGAGCGCCTGCAGTTTCGCGAAACCCGCGCGCTGGCCAGCCGTGGCTACTGGGTCTACCTGCCCGCGCAAGGCTCACGGGACGCTGCGCTGGCGACCGCGCGCGAGCTCTCGGCCAAAGGCTTGCGCGACTATTACGTCGTGGCCGCCGGCGAACGCGAGAACACCATTTCGCTGGGTCTGTTCCGCGAGATGAACAACGCCCGCCAGCGCCACGAGCAGGTTCGGGCGCTGGGCTTCGATGCGCGGCTGCAGACGCGCTCCGACGAGATTCCGAACTATTGGATCGACCTCATGGTCGACAAGGAATTCGACTGGCAGTCGCGCGTCGCCGGCTACCCGGGCGTCGCCGCCGCCACCGTGGCCTGTCGATGAAGGCGTCTCGCAGATGTGCCACGATTCCCGCGAGGTTGGGGTAGAATCGCCGCCCCGCTGCCGCCGGACTCCAGCTGCGCCGCAGCCATCCCGCGTACCCATGCCGCTTTAGCTCAGTTGGTAGAGCAACTGATTTGTAATCAGTAGGTCCACAGTTCGAGTCTGTGAAGCGGCACCAGCATGGCAGCGATGACACCGCAGTCGGCGACGACTGCGGCGTCGTTGTTCCGGTCATCGGCATCGGTGCGGATGACCGCAGCGTTCAGCGCTTGCCGAACAGTCCGCCCAGGGTCTGGGCGGACTTGAGCACGCCGCCGATGTCCATCTTGCCGTCGCCATCGCTGTCGAGCACTGCACCCAGCATGCTGTCGAGCGCCGAGGGCGGAGCCTGCGCGATGCGCTGGCTTTCACCGCCCAGGAGGCCGCTGAGCGCGCCGGCGTTGAGCTGGCCGCCCTGGGTCATTTTGCCCAGCGCAGCCATCACCATCGGGGCGAGCATGGCCAGCAGCCGGGTCGAGCCGGCGCTGTCGAGTCCCTGCACCTTGGGAACCTGTGCCGCGCCGCTGCCCTGGCCACCGCCGAAGACGTGCCCGAGGATCGCCATGCCGCCGGCGAGGCCGCTGTTCCGTGCCGGCTGCGCCTGACCGCCGCCGAGCGAGCCGAGCAGCCCGCCCAGCAGGCCGTCGATGTCGATGCCGGTGTGGTCGCGCTGCACCGCGCCAAGCAGTGCGTTTGCGCCATCCGGCTGCGACGCGTTCTTCGCCATCTGGCCGAGCAGCATCGGCAGGGCGGCCTGGATGGCACCCGCGGTCTGCTGCGGATCGAGGCCAAGCTGTCTGGACATCGACTGCACGCTGCGTGCATCGAGCGAGGAAAGAAGGGTGTCTGCGAGATCTGCCATGTCCGTATCCTCAGGAACGCGGCCCCGTAGCGTGCCGCAGGGTGACGTTAACACCGTGCGCCGGGAAGGCGTCGTTTCCGGTTATTTTTGCCGCTAGGCTTTCATCCCCTTTGTGTCCGTCCAGCGCCGTGTCCGACCTCGACCAGATCCATCGCGACTACCGCCGCTCCCTGCCGCACAAGCGCGATGTGCTGCGGCGTGCCTGGGAGGCGCTTTGTGCGGAAGATGTGTCACTCGAGCAGGTTGGGCAGGTGCAGCTGTTGCTGCACCGCCTAACAGGTTCGGCCGGCACCTATGGCCACGAGCGCATCGCGGCGCTGGCGCGGTCGCTGGAGCAGGACTGGGTGGCGTGGAAGGCGGTGGCCGAAGGAGCGCGACCACCGCCATACCAGGTGTGTGCGCGGCAGGCGGGAACGATGGCCGAACTGCTGGCGGCGCTTCTGGAATCATCGGACACCAGTGCGTGAGCGCGTGAGGCGCGCCGGGCGCGTGCGGGCGGGCAGAGCCACGCTACGCGGGTATATGGCCGCAGCACGAAAGAGCGCGCCCTGAGGCGCGCTCCCGTTCGAAGCTATGGACGCGATCGATGGATCAGTCCGTGCTCTCCACGCTCAGGCCGCGCCGATGCAGCAGATGCGCCGGATCGGGCTTCTGTCCGCGCCAGGCGGTGTACATCTCCATCGGATCCTGGCTGTTGCCGCGCGAGAGGATTTCCTTGCGGAAGCGCGCGCCAACCTCGCTGTTGAGCCCGCCCTGCTGCTGCACGTGGGCGAAGGCGTCGGCGGCCAGCACTTCGGCCCACATGTAGGCGTAATAGCCCGACGAATAGCCGCCGGCAAACACATGCGCGAAGAACGGGCTGCGGTAGCGCGGCGGCACCGGCGCGTAGCTGATGCCGTGCTTTTCCAGCGCGGCCTGCTCGAAGGCCACCACGTCATCGACCTGCGCGTCGGCCGGCAGGGTGTGCCATTCCAGGTCCACCAGCGCGGCAGCCACGTACTCCAGCGTGTCGAAGCCCTGGTTGAAGCTGCTGGCCTTGAGCATCTTGTCCAGAAGATCCTGCGGGATCGCCTCGCCGGTCTCGTGGTGGCGCGCGTAGCGCGCAAGCACCTCGGGATCCTTGTTCCAGTCTTCCTCGAACTGCGAGGGGAACTCGACGTAGTCGCGCGAGACCGCGGTGCCGGCGAGCGAGGGGTAGCGCACCTGCGAGAACAGCCCGTGCACGCCGTGGCCGACTTCGTGGAACATCGTGGTCACCTCGTCGAAGCTCATCAGCGCGGGCTGGCCTTCGACCGGCTTGGGGATGTTCATCACGTTGATGATGACCGGCTTCTGGTCGAGCAGCTGGCTCTGGCCGCGGAAGGCGGACATCCAGGCACCGCCGCGCTTGCCCGGGCGCGCGAAGTAGTCGGCGTAGAACAGGCCGATCCGGGTGTCATCGGCGTCGATCACGTCGAACACGCGCACGTCGGGGTGATAAACCGGAAGGTCGGTGCGCTCGCGGAAGCTCACGCCGTAAAACCGGTTCAGGGCGTAGAACAGACCGTCCTCAAGCACCCGGTTCAGCTCGAAATAGGGTTTCACCGCCTCGGGGTCGAAGTCGTAGTTCTTCGCGCGGACCTTTTCCGCGTAGTACTCCCAATCCCACGGAGCCAGTTCGAAGTCCTGCCCGTCGGCGCGGATCGCGGCCTGGATCTGCGCCGCTTCGCCCTTGGCGTTGGCAAGGGCGGCCGGAGCCAGCTCGTCGAGCATGCCCATCGCCGCTTCCGGCGTGCCGGCCATCTGCGTGGTGAGGGTATAGGCCGCGTGGTTGGGGTAGCCAAGCAGCTGCGCACGCTCGGCGCGCAGCTTGGCCAGGCGCAGCACGGCGGCGCGGGTGTCGCCGTCGCCGTCCGTCAGGCCGCGGTTGGCTGATGCCTCCCAGACGCGCTGGCGCAGGGCGCGGTCCTTGAGCGAGGTCAGCACCGGCTGGCGCGTGGTGTTGGTGAGGCGCAGCAGCCACTTGCCTTCGTGCCCGGCGGCCTTGGCCGCTTCCGCAGCGGCGGCGATGGCACCCGCGCCCAAGCCGTCGAGCTGAGCCACGTCATCGACCACGATGACGCTGGCCTCGGTCTGCTTGAGCAGGGCCTGCTGAAAGCCCGTCATGAGGCTGGCCTGTTCCTCGTTGAGCTTCCTGACGATGGCCTTGTCGGCATCGGACAGCTCCGCGCCGGCCTGCACGAAGCGCTTGTAGGTCACCTCGATCAGGCGCAGGGTTTCCGGATCGTATCCGGCCGTCGCGCGGCCGTCATGCAGGCTCTTGATCCGCGCGAACAGGGCGGAATCGAGCAGGATGGCGTCCTGGTGCGCGGCCATCTTCGGGGCCACTTCCGACTGGATCTTGCGCAGGGCATCGTTGCTGTCGGTGCCCACGATGTTGAAAAACACCTGGGTCACGCGCATCAGCAGATCGCCTGAACGCTCCATCGCCTCCAGCGTGTTGGCGACGCTCGCCGGTTCGGGATTGTCGGCGATGGCGCGGATCTCGATCAGCTGGCGCTTCATGCCTTCCTCGATCGCGGGAAGGTAGTGCTCTTCCCGGATCAGGCGAAAATCAGGTGTCTGCAGCGGCAGCGCGCTGGCGCTGAAGAACGGGTTCGCCTGCGCGGCTTCGCTGGCCGTGCTGCCGGCAGCGGCGGATGTCGATTCGGCGGGCGCGGAGGGCGTTCCGTCCGGCGAGCAGGCGGACAGCCCGAGGGCGAGGCAGATGGCGCTGGCCAGGGTGAGGCGTGTCAGGGTCATGGTTACTCTCTTTGACGGTTCATGGAAATGGCTTCCGGCGACGGGCGGCGATGCCTGCGGCTGCAGCGAGAAGAAAGGGGTCTGCCGCCGCAGGGCGCGCATGCGCACGGAGGCAATTTCCAAGCATGGGGGCTGGCGCGCGGCTTTTCCATGTGCCGGAGGGCAGGGGTGGGGCCGGCCGCGCGTTGACATCGCGCGGAGTGAGCGGATAATTCACGGTTTGCGCGCCAGTCTGGCGCCAGACTGCGGAAGGAGCCCGGCGGGCAATCGCCGGAACAGTGTGCGACATGGTGACATCGGCATCCCGCTGACCCGTGCTGCCGCCGGACCGGCCGGTTCCGGCCTGCCGCCCGATTTTCCCCGCATCCCCCGTCCGATGCTTTCCAACCCGTGGAAAGCGGAGCATCGCCATGATTGCCATCACCCTTCCCGACGGCAGCCGCCGTGAATTCGATCATCCCGTGTCCGTCATGGACGTGGCCAAGGCCATTGGTCCGGGCCTGGCCAAGGCCACCGTGGCCGGCCGGGTCGACGATCGCCTCGTCGATGCGGTCGACCTGATCGACCGGGACGCGCGCCTTTCCATCATCACGCCCAAGGATCCCGAGGGCGTCGAGATCATCCGCCACTCCTGTGCGCACCTGGTCGGGCACGCGGTCAAGCAGCTGTATCCCACCGCCAAGATGGTGATCGGTCCGGTGATCGAGGACGGCTTCTACTACGACATCTGGTACGAGCGCGCCTTTACCCCTGAGGACATGGCGGCGATCGAGAAGCGCATGGGCGAGCTGATCGCGAAGGACTACGACGTGGTCAAGCGCGTGACCCCGCGCGCCGAGGTGATCGAGGTGTTCAAGGCGCGCGGCGAGGACTACAAGCTGCGCCTGATCGAGGACATGGGCCCGGAAGTCACCGCCATGGGCCTCTACCATCACGAGGAATACGTGGACATGTGCCGCGGCCCGCACGTGCCCAACACGCGCTTCCTCAAGGCATTCCGCCTGATGCGGGTGTCCGGTGCCTACTGGCGCGGCGATTCGAAGAACGAGCAGCTGCAGCGCATCTACGGCACCGCCTGGGCCGATGAAAAGCAGCTCAAGGCCTACATCCAGCGCATTGAGGAAGCCGAGAAGCGCGACCATCGCCGCATCGGCAGGCAGCAGGACCTTTTCCACCTGCAGGAAGAGGCACCGGGCCTGGTGTTCTGGCACCCCAAGGGCTGGGCGATCTGGCAGGTGGTGGAGCAGTACATGCGCCGCGTTTACGGCAATACCGGCTATGGCGAGGTGCGCTGCCCGCAGATCCTCGACGTGGAGCTGTGGAAGCGGTCCGGGCACTGGGACAACTACCAGAACAACATGTTCTTCACCGAATCGGAGAAGCGCACCTACGCGGTCAAGCCGATGAACTGTCCCGGTCACGTGCAGATCTTCAACCAGGGCCTGCACAGCTACCGCGACCTGCCGATCCGCTACGGCGAGTTCGGCTCCTGCCATCGCAACGAGCCGTCCGGCGCGCTGCACGGCATCCTGCGCGTGCGCGGCTTCACCCAGGACGACGGCCACATCTTCTGCACCGAGGAGCAGGTCGAGGCGGAGGTGCGGGACTTCCACGACCAGGCGCTCAAGGTCTACGCCGACTTCGGCTTCGAGGACATCCAGATCAAGATCGCGCTGCGCCCCGAGCCGCGCCTGGGCGACGACGCCACCTGGGACAAGGCCGAACACGCCCTGCGCTCGGCGCTGCGCGCCTCGGGCGTGGAGTGGCAGGAGCTTCCCGGCGAGGGGGCTTTTTACGGCCCCAAGATCGAGTACCACCTCAAGGATGCCATCGGGCGCACCTGGCAGCTGGGCACGATGCAGGTCGATTTCATGATGCCGGGGCGCTTGGGGGCCGAATACATCGACGAGCACAGCCAGCGCCGCCACCCGGTGATGCTGCACCGGGCCATCGTGGGCTCCATGGAGCGGTTCATCGGAATCCTGATCGAGCACCACGCTGGCCAGCTGCCCGCCTGGCTCGCCCCGGTGCAGGCGGTTGTGCTCAACATCACCGATGCCCAGGCCGATGCCGTCGCCGCTGCTGGGAAAGCCCTTGCAAATCAAGGCTTCCGAGTGATGACGGACTTGAGGAATGAGAAGATCGGCTATAAGATCCGCGAACATACGCTGCAGCGCACCCCCTACCTTCTGGTCATCGGCGACCGCGAGAAGGAAAATGGAGCCGTGGCGGTGCGCACGCGATCAGGGGAAGATCTGGGGTCGATGCCATTGCAGGACTTTGCATCCCGGCTGCGCGCCGAACAGGGACCGCTGGCCTGAGACAGGCGGCGGCTCGCGATTCATTCATCAGAGGACACCTTTATCAGTACCGACAAGTTGAACCGGAAAAATGGCGAGATCCGCGTGCCGCGCGTGCGCGTGATCGGCTCCGATGGCGAGATGATCGGCGTGCTTTCGCGCGATGAGGCCCTGCGCATGGCCGAGGATGAGGGCCTGGATCTGGTCGAGATCCAGCCCAATGCCGATCCGCCCGTGTGCAAGGTCATGGATTTCGGCAAGTTCCGCTTCGAGCAGCAGAAGAAGGCCTCCGAGGCCAAGAAAAAGCAGAAGCAGGTCGAGATCAAGGAACTCAAGTTCCGGCCGGTGACCGATGACGGTGACTACCAGATCAAGCTGCGCAACATGCGCCGCTTCCTCGCCGAGGGCGACCGCGTCAAGGTCGTCGTCCGGTTCCGCGGGCGCGAGATGTCCCACACCGAGCTCGGCCTTGCGATGACCCGGCGCATCGAGGAAGAACTCAAGGACGAGGCGGTCATCGAGCAGCGTCCCAAGATGGAAGGGCGCCAGATGATCATGATGGTCGCGCCCAAGAAGAAGGTCTGATTGCCCCGCGCCCGGGCCGGGTGGCGAGGCATTTCCACCAAGGCCGGCATTCCGATGCCAGCCGGCGTCGTCACTTCCACCGGGCGGGTGCGGCAGGTGCAGCCGCCGGGCTTGGCGGCTGCCGGCCTTGCGCCACGCTGTCGCACGCAGTAAAATGCCGCTCTTTTCCCGGCCGCTCTGGCCCACCACTGGCCACAGGTCATCATCATGAAAGCCGACATCCATCCGAAGTACAACGCCGTCGTGTTCCAGGACCTTTCGTCCGACCTTTCGTTCCTTACGCGCTCCACGCTGACGAGCAAGGAAACGATCAAGTGGGAAGACGGCGAGACCTACCCGCTGGTCAAGGTCGAAGTGTCGTCCCGTTCGCACCCCTTCTACACCGGCAAGCACAAGATCGTCGATACCGGCGGTCGGGTGGACAAGTTCCGCCGCCGCTACGCCAGCAAGTGACGCGACGGCGCGCCTGCGCCGAACGCCATTGCACCAAAGTCGAACGCCGCCGGTTCCTGACCGGCGGCGTTTTGCTATGCGATAATCGGCGCTTTGCCGACAGCGGATTGCCGTGCGCGCCAAGTGCCGGCATCGCGCCAGCCGCCGACCGCACGGGACGGTGCCGGCGATCCGCTGCATTCCGAATCACATGCTCTTGGGAGATACCCCGTGGCTGACAGCACCCAGGTCGTCCTGACCGATTCCGACAACGCCAAATCCAGCACGCTGCCGGTGCAGCGCGGTTCCCTCGGGAGTCCCGCGCTGGACATCGCCCGGCTGCACAAGGACACCGGTTACTACACCTACGACCCGGGCTTCGGCTCCACCGCCAGCTGCCGCAGCGCGATCACCTACATCGATGGCGACAACGGCGTGCTGCTGTACCGCGGCTACCCGATCGAGCAGCTCGCGGAAAAGTCGAGCTTTCTGGAAGTAACCTACCTGCTGATGCACGGCGAGCTGCCGACGAAGGCGCAGCTCGGGGCCTTCGAGCACGAGGTCACGCATCACACGATGATGCACGAGGCGTTCCGCACCTTCCTGTACGGGTTCCGCCACGATGCTCATCCCATGGCGATGCTGACCGGGATGCTGGGCTCGCTCTCGAGCTTCTATTACAACGACCTGGACCTGCGCGATCCCGAGCAGCGCCGCCTCGCGGCGATCCGCCTGATCGCCAAGGTGCCGACCATCGCGGCGGCCTGCTACCGCTACTCGATCGGCTGGCCGATCCGTTATCCGAAGAACGATCTCGAGTACACCACGCGCTTCCTGCACATGATGAAGGAGGTGCCGAGCGGCCCGCTGGAGCTCAATCCCATCGTGTCCAAGGCGCTGGATCTGCTCTTCATCCTGCATGCCGACCACGAGCAGAACGCCTCCACCTCGACGGTGCGGCTGGTGGGCTCCACCGGTGCCAATCCCTATGTCAGCGTGGCGGCGGGCGTGGCCGCGCTGTGGGGGCCGGCGCACGGCGGTGCCAACGAGGCCGTGCTCAAGATGCTGGAGGAGATCGGCGATGCGAAGCATGTGCAGTCGGCGGTGGACAAGGCCAAGGACAAGGAGTCCGGCTTCCGCCTCATGGGCTTCGGCCATCGCGTCTACAAGAACTTCGATCCGCGCGCCAAGATCATCCGCGAAATGACCCACAAGGTGCTGGGCGAACTGGGCGTCAACGATCCGCTGCTGGAAGTGGCGTTGCGCCTTGAAGAAGCGGCCCTGCACGACGACTATTTCGTGCAGCGCAAGCTCTACCCGAACGTGGATTTCTACAGCGGCATCATCTACAAGGCGCTCGGCATTCCGACCGAGATGTTCACGGTGATGTTCGCGATCGCGCGCACCGCCGGCTGGGTCAGCCACTGGCTGGAGCAGCAGAACGATCCGGAGAACCGCATCGGACGTCCGCGCCAGATCTACACCGGCGCCACGCCACGCGATTACAGCCCGATCGACGCGCGCGCCTGAAGATTGCGCGCCACCCGGCAGGACAACACCGACCGGTGTGCTCTGCCGGGTGGTGGCGGAAGGACGCCCTTCAGTGCGGCGGGTGCGCCGGCTGCGCGTCGATCATCCGCAGCAGTTGGTCCAAGCTGGCGCGCGGCATCGGCGCGCGCCCTTCCGCGTCCAGCGGTGGATTGCGCTCGCAGGCCAGAGGAAGCAGCCACAGTTCGAACCCGATGCCGTCGGCGTCGAAGGCGACGTGCGGCACGCTGGTTTGCCGGCGCGGGTCCAGGCGCACGCGGCGATCGCCCAGTCGGTGCGCGATGCCCTGCTCACGCAGCACGCCCAGGACCGCCTCCGCCTCTTCGACGTGCACATGCAGCTGCACCATGGAGTGCGCGTCCGCGGTTCCATCCAGCACCGCACCGACGAGGGCGGGCCGGAACGGCGCGAAGAAGCGCATGGCCTCGACCGCGGCGCGGCGGCGCGCCTGCAGCGCCGCGTGCTGGTCGTTTCCCCGGAACAGCCTCTGGTAGGCCTGCAGCGCCTCGCGGATCTCGCTGGCCCCCGGCCACTGGCGACGATCCGGTGCAGCTCCGCCTTCCCGCGCCAGGACGCGCTTGAGCGCCAGCGCGGGATCGTCGATGGCGTTATCACTCATCCAGCGCGCCGCCTGTTCGGCCAGCCATTGGCGCGTGGTGTCGGCGCGGCGCGGAGGCATCAGAAGATGTCGAACGATTCGCGCTCGCTGGTCGCGTTGCGGTTTGCGCCGGCACTGGCCGTTTCGAGCCGCGCCGCGTCCTCGGTCTTCATGTACTCGCTGATCGCGCCCGGCGTGCCGGCCGGGACCAGCAGGCCCGATCCGCTGTCGATGAGCGCGGTGGTGATGCCGTTGGGGATCATGGGGTGGACCTCGGGCACGCCGTTCAGCGCGGCGCGCATGGTGTCGATCCACATCGGCAGCGCGGCGCGCGCGCCGAACTCACCCGTGCCGAGCGTGGAAAAGTCGTCCATGCCGACCCAGGCGCTGGTCACGATGTTGCCGCCGAAGCCGGAGAACCAGGCGTCGCGATGGTCGTTGGTGGTACCAGTCTTGCCGCCGATGTCGCTGCGCTCCAGCACGCGTGCGCCGCGGCCCGTGCCGCGCTGGATCACGTCGCGCAGCAGCGAGTGGATCAAAAAGGCGGTGCGCTCGTCGATGGCGCGCGGTGCCAGAGCAGCCTGCGACGGTCCGGCCGCCTCATCGGCAGCGGGAGGGGAGGCCGTATCACCCAGGTTGAAGCCCGCGACCTGACCGCCGCTGCGGGTGCCGGTAGCCGCCAGGCGCTCGGGGCAGTCGTGGCAGGCGCGCGGAGCGTGCTCGGCGTGGACGATGGTGCCGTTGCTGTCCAGCACCCGCGCCAGCACGTAGGGCTCGATCAGATAGCCGCCGTTGACGAATGTCGCATAGCCGCGCGCTGCCGCGAGCGGCGGCACGGAGCTTGTCCCGAGCGCGAGCGAGAGGTTCTCCGGCAGGCTTTCCGGCGGGAAACCGAAACCCTGGATGTAGCGCTTGGCGTAGCTGGCACCGATCGCGTCGAGGATGCGCACCGACACCAGGTTGCGCGAGCTGACCATGGCCTCGCGCAGCCGCATCGGGCCGGAAAAGACGTTGTTGTCGTTGGAGGGCCGCCAGGACGTGCCGGAGGAGCGGTCGTGGAACACCACGGGCGCGTCGAGCACGATGGAACCGGGATGGAAGCCGCGCTCGAACGCCGCCGCGTACACGAAGGGCTTGAAGCTCGAACCGGGCTGGCGCAGCGCCTGGGTGGCGCGGTTGAACTTGTTGAGGCCGAAGCTGAAGCCGCCGTTCAGTGCCAGAACGGCCCCGTCTTCGGCCGACAGGCTCACGATGGCACCTTGCGCCGCCGGGATCTGGGCCAGCTCGAATTCGCCCTCGGCCCCGCGCGCCAGCCGCACGATGTCGCCGCGTGCCAGCACGTCGCCGGGCTTGCGCGGCGCGCCACCGCGCCGGTCGGCGGACACATAGGGTGCGGCCCAGCGCAGCTGGTCCATGTGCAGCAGCGCTTCCTGGCCGTCGGCGAGCGTGACCTCGGCCGCATCGGTTCCAATCGAAGTCACCAGCGCGGGCTGCAGGCCGCCCAGCGCGCGATAGTCGCGCAGCGCCTGCTGCACAACGCTCGGCGTCAGCGCATCGGGAAGCTCGGCATGACCTTCCGCGCCGCGCCATCCGTGCCGCCGGTCATAGGCCAGAAGCGCGGTGCGGATGCCGGCGTTGGCGGCTTCCTGGATGCGCGAATCGATCGTGGTGTAGGCCTGGTATCCACCAGTGAAGGCGTCGGCGCCGTACCGATCCACCATCCGCTGGCGCACCATTTCGGCCACATACGAGGCCTCCAGCTCCACCGGCGGCTCGTGCGGCGTGGAGCGGTCGGGCTCGGCGGCCGCCGCGCGGTAATCCGCCTCGTCGACGAAGCCCAGCTCGAACATGCGCTGCAACACGTAGTTGCGCCGGATCATGGCGCGCTCGGGATTGATGACCGGGTTGCCGCTGGAGGGGAACTTGGGGATGGAGGCGAGCGTGGCGGCCTCGGCCAGGGAAAGCTCGTCGAGCGACTTTCCGTAATAGAACTCCGCGGCGGCGACGATGCCGTAGGCGCGGTTGCCGAAGAAGCTCTTGTTGAGGTAGATGCCGAGGATCTCGTCCTTCTCCAGCTCGCGCTCCATCTTGAGCGCCAGCAGCATCTCGCGGAACTTGCGCGTGTAGCTGTATTCCGGGCTCAGGAAGAACATCCGCGCCACCTGCTGGGTAATCGTCGAGCCGCCCGGCACGCGTTGGCCATCGGTCGTGGCCAGCAGCCAGACCGCGCGCGCGGTGCCGCGCCAGTCGACGCCCGGGTGTTCGTAGAAGCGCGCATCCTCGATCGCGATGAAGGCCTGCCGCACGCGCTGCGGCACGTCGGCGATGGCGACCGGCGTGCGCCGCGTCTCGCCGAACAGCGCCATCAGCCGCCCGTCCGCGCTGTAGACCGACAGGGGCACCTGGTACTCGACGTTGCGCAGTACCTGCACCGAGGGCAGGCCTGGCGCCATCAGCCAGTAGAGGACCGCGAGCGTGGCCACGCCGCACAGGGCGAGGATCAGGCCGAGGGTGAGGGACCACTTCAGGAGGCGGCGCAGCAGAGACATTTTCGCGGGAATACCATGGGTTTGCGTTGCTTCTTAAAGAAGAGTATAGAATGTGGCCGTAGATGCCTGTGAAGGTCGGATGGCGAAGCTTGTGGGGTGGGGTGGGGACGTGGGGTTCGGGGTTCGATGCATCACACTGTTGCCAAACCGTTAAGACTCGTTATCTAATGTGCCAACACAGGAGTTGCGCGTAAGACTCCGTCGGAAGGGGAGAAATCGTGGCGCTGTTTGCTACCAACACAACACCCCTGATTGGCGTGGACATCAGTTCCACGGCAGTCAAGCTGCTGCAGCTGGGCCAAGCGGGCGGCAAGTATCGCGTGGAACACTACGCGGTCGAGCCGCTTCCGCCCAATGCGGTGGTCGAAAAGAACATCGTCGAGGTGGAGGCCGTCGGCGAGGCCATCAAGCGTGCCCTGTCGCGCTCCGGGTCTCGCCTCAAGCAGGCCGCCGCGGCGGTCGCCGGTTCGGCCGTCATCACCAAGGTCATCCCGATGCAGGCGAACCTGAGCGAAGACGACTTGGAAGATCAGGTCCAAGTCGAGGCCGCGCAGTATATTCCCTATCCCATCGAGGAAGTGAGCCTGGACTTCGAGGTCCTCGGCGCGGTCAAGGACAATCCCGAGATGGTCCAGGTGCTTCTGGCCGCTACCCGGACCGAGAACGTCGAGGTACGCCAATCCGCGCTGGAGTTGGGAGGGCTGACCGCCAAGGTCATCGACGTGGAGGCCTTCGCGATGGAGAACGCCTTCCGTCTGATCGCCGATCAGCTCTCGGTGCCCAAGGACGCGCTGGTGGCCCTGGTTGACGTCGGTGCCACGATGACCACGCTCAACGTGCTGCGCAACCAGCGCGGCATCTACTCGCGCGAGCAGGTCTTCGGCGGCAAGCAGCTCACCGACGAGGTGATGCGCCGCTACGGGCTCTCCTACGAGGAGGCCGGGCTGGCCAAGCGCCAGGGCGGCCTGCCGGAAAGCTACGAAATCGAGGTGCTGGAGCCGTTCAAGGAGGCGATGGTCCAGCAGATAAGCCGCCTGCTGCAGTTCTTCTACGCGGGCAGCGAGTTCAACCGCGTCGACCAGATCGTGCTGGCCGGCGGCTGCGCCTCGATCCCCGGAATCGCGGAGATGGTGGAAGAGCAGATCGGCATCCTGACCGTGGTGGCCAACCCGCTCGCCAACATGTCCCTGTCCTCACGCGTGCAGGCACAGGCGCTGGCGCAGGATGCGCCGGCACTGATGATCGCCTGCGGCCTGGCCATGAGGAGCTTCGACTGATGGCACGGATCAACCTTCTCCCGTGGCGTGCCGAGCGTCGCAAGCAGCGCCAGAAGCAGTTCTACACGATGCTGGGCACGGCGGCGATCATCGCGGTGCTGGCCGTGTTCGGGCTCAAGATGTACTACGACTCGCTGATCGAGGCGCAGCAGGCGCGCAACGCCTACCTGCAGCAGGAGATCAAGGCGGTCGAAGCCAAGATCAAGGAAATCGAAGAGCTGGATCGCAAGCGCGCCAGCCTTTTGCAGCGCAAGCAGGTGATCGAGCAGCTCCAGGCCAGCCGCTCGCAGATGGTCCACCTGTTCGACGAGCTGGTCCGCACCGTTCCCGAGGGCGTGCGCCTGACTTCGATCAAGCAGGCCGGCGACCTGCTCACGCTCGAAGGCCTGGCCCAGTCAAACGCGCGCGTGTCCTCTTACATCCGGGCGCTGGAAGGCTCCGGCTGGATGTCGCGCCCGGATCTTTCGATCATCGAAGCCAAGGGGGCTGACAAGAGCATGCCCTACATCTTCAACCTCAAGGTCACCCTGGTTCGGCCCAATGCCGAGGGTGAGGGTGAGGACGGTCAGATCGCCGGAGGTGCGCCATGAGCGGCGGATTCGATCTTCGCAACCTCGACACCAGCAACCCGGGCGGTTGGCCGGGTTCGGTCAAGCTCTTTTTCTGTGCCTTGCTCGCGGCGCTGATCCTGTTCCTGGGCTGGTATCTGATCGTGCGGGAGCAGCAGGACACGCTCACCGGGGAAAAGGCCAAGGAACAGTCCTTGCGCAACGACTTCGAGGCCAAGCAGGCTCGCGCCGTGAACCTGGAGCCGCTCAAGCAGCAGTTGGCAGACATGGAAGCCATGCTTCAGCAGATGCTGCGCCAGCTGCCGGGCCGCACCGAAATGGCCGACCTCATCGTCGACATTTCCCAGACGGCGCTGGCCACCGGCCTCCAGAACGAACTGTTCCAGCCGCAACCCGAGATCAAGAAGGAGTTTTACGCCGAGAAGCCGATCGCGCTGCGGATGGTGGGTACCTACCACCAGTTCGGCGCGTTCGTCAGCGGCGTGGCCTCGCTGCCGCGCGTGGTGATCATGACCATGCACGACATCTCGCTCAAGCCGCGCGACGACAAGCGCGCCGGCGGGGTGCTTGTCCTGGAAGGCACGATCAAGACCTACCGCTATCTGGAAGAGGACGAAACCGTCCCCGCAACGCCGGCCCCGGCAGGAGCCCGCCGATGAGCATCATGCATGCCAATCGCCCGTTCCGCACCGTGCGGCGGATGCTGCTCGTGGCATTCGCTGCGGCAGCAACGCTTACCGCTTGCGCCCCGGGCATGTCCGACCTGCAGGCATGGGTGTCCGAAGTGAAAGCTCGGCCACCCAAGCCCTTGGACCCGCTGCCGATAATGCAGCAGTTCGAAACCTTCGAATATGCCGCCCAGGCGATGCGCGACCCGTTCAGCGGACCCGCGGCCGATCAGGAAAGCGGAGCTGACTCGGGCCTGCGGCCTGATCCGACGCGACGCAAGGAACCGCTCGAGGCCTTCCCGCTCGATGGTCTCGACATGGTGGGCACGATCGGTACCGGCCCGGGCATGATCGGGCTGATCATGGATCCGGAACGCGTGGTGCATCAGGTTCTGGGCGGGCAGTACATGGGCCAGAACGATGGTCGCATCACTTCGATCCACGAGGATCGCATTGAATTGACGGAACTGGTGCCGGATGGTGCTGGCGGATGGATGGAGCGCCAGGCCCAAGTGGCGCTGGACGACAAATAGGGATGGGGGATAGCACGATGACCTCGACGAACCACAAACTCCAGGGAATGGCGCCGAAGATGAAGCACAAGATCGCCGGGTTGCTTGGAACAATCGCCCTCATCGCAGGTGGCCTTGCCTCGGCCAACACGCTGCAGGACATCAGCTACGCAACGGCGGCCGACGGCAGCGTCCGCGTGGTGCTGCACCTGGCCGAACCGGCTTCCGGAGCACAGGCATTCACGACGGACGATCCGCCGCGCATTGCCATCGATCTCCCATCGACGGCCAGCCAGGTGGTGGACCGCCGCATCGCCGTCGGCAACGGCGCCGCGAACTCGATCAGCGCCGTCGAAGCCGGGGGCCGCACCCGCGTGGTGATCGACCTGTTCAACAAGGCGCAGTATCAGGCGTACGCCGACGGCAGCACCTATGTTGTCGAGATCGCCGGCACCGCAGGTGCGGCTGCCAACGCGACCCCGGGCCTGGCGGCCGATCCCGCCAAGCGCATCAACGGCCGCAACGCCGCCATCACCAACGTCGACTTCCGCCGCACGCCCGAGGGGGCGGCGCGCGTCCTGCTCGACCTGAGCGACGAGAACGCGATCGTCGACCTGCGCACGGAAGGCTCGAACGTCATCATCGACCTCAAGGATGTCGATGTCGCCGAGTCCCTGCGCCAGAAGCTCGACGTGTCCGACTTTGCGACTCCGGCACAGTTCATCGAAACCACGCAGGGACCGTCCGGCTCGCGCGTGACTGTTCGTGCCAACGGTCAGTTCGAGACCCTGGCCTACCAGACCGGCGGACAGTATGTGCTTGAAGTGTCGCCCAAGAAAGAAATTGCTCCCGAAGATGCCGTGACGGGGCTGGGCAAGGACGAGCAGAAGGGCTACACCGGCGAGCCGGTGGTCTTCAACTTCCAGGAAATCCCGGTGCGCACCCTGCTGCAGCTCCTGGCGGAAGTCTCGCAGAAGAACATCGTCGCCGCCGATACCGTCACGGGCAACGTCACCCTGCGCCTGATCAACGTGCCCTGGGACCAGGCGCTCGACATCGTGCTGCGCTCCAAGGGTCTGGACAAGCGCGTCGACGGCAACGTGATCTGGGTTGCCCCGCAGAGCGAAATCGCCAAGTATGAAAAGGACATCGCCGAGGCACGGCTGGACATGGAACAGCGCGCGCCGCTCCTGACCGAGTACATCGCGATCAACTACGGCAGTGCCGCGGACATTGCCAGTCTGCTCACGGAGGACGCCAAGCAGGGCCAGGGCGGTGCCGGCGGTGGACAGGCGGGACAGCAGCAGCGCGGCTTCCTCTCGCCGCGCGGCAGCGTCAGCTTCGATCCGCGCACCAACACCCTCCTGCTCAATGAGACCGCGGAAAAGGTCGTGGAGATCAGGGAGCTCATCAAGCTGCTCGATCGCCCGGTCGACCAGGTGCTGATCGAGGCCCGCATCGTGATCGCCACCGAGAGCTTCGCGCGCGACCTGGGTGCCCGTTTCGGCATCAGCAGCGCGCGTCAGGAAGGCAGCAACACCATCATCGGCACCTCCGGCTCGCTCGGGGCCGCGTCGAGCATGGCGGGTGCCGCACTGGACAACCGGCTGACCGGCCGGCCGCCGCTGGCAGGCATCGGCGCGGGTCTGGGCTCGGATCGGCTGAACGTCAATCTGCCGGTTGCCAATCCGGCTGGCGCGATCGGTTTCGCGATCCTCGGCTCCGACTACCTGCTTGATCTCGAGCTCTCCGCGCTGCAGAACGAAGGCCGTGGCGAAGTGGTCTCCAGCCCGCGCGTGATCACGTCGAATCAACGCGAGGCCACCATCAACCAGGGCCGGGAAGTGGGCTATGTCACGACCAGCGGCGTCGGCGCAAACGCCACGCCCACGGTGAACTTCAAGGAAGCCCTGCTGCAGCTGAAGGTCACCCCGACCATCACCCAGGACGGCCGCGTGTTCCTCAGCATGGCGGTCAAGAAGGACGAGATCATCGGCTACGTCAACCTGGGTCAGCTCGGCTCGACGCCGGAACTGGCCAAGCGCGAAGTCACCACCGCCGTTCTGGTCGACAGCGGCCAGACGGTCGTCGTGGGTGGCGTCTACGAGTTCACCAGCGCCGAGGACATCAAGAAGGTTCCGTTCCTCGGGGATGTGCCGGTACTGGGCAACCTGTTCCGCAACAAGCACAAGGGAACGACCAAGGCGGAGCTGCTGATTTTCGTCACGCCCAAGATCCTCAACGTCGGCGGCCCTCGCGGCAGCTGAGCTGCCGGTCCCAACAGATTTTCATACTTAAACGCAGGAAGCGACCCGGTTCGCGGAGACTACCCATGAAATTTGCATCCATCCTGAAAAGTCTTTTGCTGGTGACCGCCGTGTCGCTGCTGGCCGCCTGTGGCGGGGGAACCAGCGGCGGCGATTCGGCGTTCCAGCCGGCGCAGCTCCGGGTCACGGCCACCCCGACGGCAACCACCGTCGGGCCCGGAGGCCATCTCGACGTCACGGTGAAGGTGGCCTTCAGCAACGGCAACAACGTGGCGGACGGTACGGTCGTCAGCGGCACCGTCTCCCCGGCCGGATCGGGATCGCTGCAGGCTGTCGTCGGGACGGCGCTGGGTGGGGCTTCCGCGCAGACGACCGGCGGCTTGGCCAACTTCCGCTTCACCGCGACCGGAACCGGTGGCGAGGCCAACCTGACCTTCTCGGTCAATGACTCCGGCAGCAGCGCCAGCACCGCGCTCAAGATCACCATCCAGCCCGGCATGGACCAGCGCCTGAAGCTGGCTGCGACCCGTACCCAGCTTCCGGTGAACCGGTTCGAGGTGCTTCCCTTCATGGGCTCGCCCTACATGGCCGAAGTGACGGTTACCGTGAAGGACGGCAACGGCCAGCCGGTCAACAAGGTGGACGGCATCCAGGTGTCGATCAACCCGGTCGGCAATACCGGCGGATTCACCACGCTGGATGACCCGGAAACCGACTGCGACATGGAGGACAACTTCAAGGGCTGCGAGTTCTACATCCGCATGGGCCAGGCACCGGTCGACGTGACTGCGGGCAAGGCCACCATCTTCGTCCACTCGCTCAACTTCACCGGCACCACCACCTTGACCGTCACCACCCAGGACGACGTCACCGGTCAGTCGATCAGCTCCACGCTGGACTTCCGGATTGTCGAGACTTTCCCGCCGCTGCCTGCGCAGCTTGCGCTGGTCGGCCCGTCGAACGCGCTCTACGTCGAGCAGTCCGGCGGCAACAACAGCGGTCAGCTCCACATCGAGGTGGGCGATCCGATCGGCCAGCCGGTACCCGATCCGGTGGCTGGTGCCACGGCCTTCAACAACTACCAGCTGGAGATCCTCGGAACCGCTTCACCGGTCAGCGCGCGCCTGCGCGGCATCGATGCGAGCGGCACCACGGTCACCGGCACCAAGATCAACCTTCGCACCACGGCAGGCGTCGGCGGTGCCACGTTCATCGGCGGCAGCGATGCGGCGTCCTACATCGTCAGGCTCACCGCGGATCGTGCCGACAACAACGTCGACAACGGCATCAGCGATCCGGTCAAGGTCGAGCGCTCGGTCGTGGTCTCGGACGGCCGCCTCTACGATCTGGAAATCACCCAGCCGGTCGTGAACGCGCTGACGGTCAATCCGAGCGGTGGTGACATCGAAGTCACCGAGTACGGTGACCTCACGATCCCGGTGAGCCCGGATGGCACTTACAGCGTGACCGTGGCCGTGATTGCGACGGACCGTCTCGGCAACCCGGTCCTGCCGGGCACCGAGATCCGCTTCGGGCTCATCGACGAACCGCAGGCCACCGGTACCGGCGACTTCCACATCGCCGGCGGCGACGGCAATCCGGAAGAGGGCGGCAAGCTGTTTACCGCGGTGACCGGTGCCTTCCGCACCGCCGGTGGTGGTGTTGGTCCGGGCGACACGCTCGTGATCTTCGGCGAGGAGGTGATCGGCAACCGCGAGCTCGAAAGCGCGCGCACCGTCGCCCAGGTGAACAGCGAGACCAGTCTGAGCGTCGACTATCGCTTCAACCGCAACGACACCACCGGCACCAACGTCGACTACGGCGGCATCCTGCCCTACGTCGTCGGTCGCGCGGCCGACGGCAACATCGTGGCTACCGCACAGACCAACCAGATCGGCGTGGCGACCACCAAGCTCAACTACCCGGCCAGCAAAATCGGCAAGCAGGCCATCGTCTGGGCACAGGGTGACCGCGCGATGGATCAGGCCGGCGCTTCGCCGCGCAAGGTGGCCGACGTGGAGTTCGCCTACTTTGCGGGCGTGGCTCCGGCGCAGCTGGTGGTCAGCCCGAACGTGCTGCCGGCCAACACGACCAGCAATGTGACGGTCTGCCTGTACGATGCCTTGTCGGCACCCATGGGCGGCATCCCCATCGGCTTCGCATTCCAGGAGCTGATCGGCAGCGGCAAGGTCGATGGCGTGGCCGGCGGCGGCACCGTCGCCAACCTGACTGATTTCGGCTCGGGCTGCACCGTTGCCCAAGTCCAGACCAGCGGCATGCTGGAAGGCGACGGCGAGCCCAAGCTCGTGTTCATGGCAGCGGGCGCGTCCGGCGAAGTCACCTTCACCTTCTCTCCGCTGGTGCTGATGGCCAACCCGAGCGCGATGACCAGCGGTGGTACGGTCACCCTTACCCTGCTCGACGCGAACGGCGTGCCGCAGCCGGGCTTCCAGATTCGCGGCTCCTGCGAAAGCAGCGGCGGTGCCTCGGTCAGCATCATGTCCGGCCCGGGCATCACCAACAGCGCCGGCAAGACGACGGCCGTGATCGATGCGCTCAACCTCAATCAAGTTGGCGCGGCGGGCAGCGGCGAGTGCACCTTCGAAACCGCGGATGGCTCGGCCCAGGCCGTGGTGACACTGGAAGGTCGCGATCTGTGCACCCTGGGCACCAGCCCGCCGATACCGGGCTGCCCGGCGCCGGACGTCCCGCCCGTCGTCCAGCAGACTCTGACCGTGGAAATCACGGTCGCGGCCGGCGCGCCGTCCGGCTCCTATACGGTCACCACGGCACCGGGCGGTGGTGCCTGCACCAATGCGACCAGCGGCACCGCGCTGACCGTGAGCTGCACGATCGACTTCGACCAAGGCACGCCGGTGGTCCTCAATACCACTGGGCCCGCAGGTGCGGTCTTCGGTGGCTGGTCCGGCACCTGTGCCCCGAGCGTTCCGCCGCAGGCAACGGTCCAGATGGACGGGCCGCGGACCTGTACGGCAAGCTGGGGCCCCTGAGGGATCGTTGCAAGGACAGTGGGATGGGAAACCATCCCACTGTCGTTTCCGGCCCGTGCACGCTGTCGGGCGTCGGAATTTCGGGCACGCTGTACGCGGCGAGGTGACGCGTGCAGTTCGGAGCAAGGCATGGCGCGAAGGCAGCTGCAGGCAGGTGAGGTGCTCTTCCAGGAGCACGACGCTGGCGATGTGGCCTACCTCGTCGAGCGCGGGCGCATTCGGGTTTCGCTGCGCGGTACCGACAGCGTCGTGACATTGGCGGATCTGGGTCCTGGCGATCTGGTCGGCGAAATGGCGCTGATCGACAACGCGCCGCGCACCGCGACGGCGGTGGCGCTGGAAGACACCGCCCTTCTGATCATCGACCGCGGCCATCTGGCCGAGCGCATCGCGCAGACCGACCCGATCGTCCGCGCTCTGCTCGGCGGCCAGATCAAGCGCTACCGCGCCGCGCTCGCCACGCTGCAGGGCGGGGCGGCACCGGACCAGGGCCTGGGTGCTGATGACGCCGCCGCCGTGGCCAAGATTCGCCTCGAGTCCCAGCTGCGCGAGGCGCTGGACGGCGGACGCCTGCAGATGCACCTGCAGCCGCTGCTCGACATCCCGACTGGCAAGATCGCCGGCTACGAGGCGCTGATCCGCTGGGACCATCCCGAGCGTGGCCCGATCTCGCCGCTCGAATTCATCACGCTGGCCGAAGAGACCTCGCTGATCGTCCCGGTCGGGCAATTCATGCTGCAGGAAGCCATCTCTGCGCTCGTGACGATGCGATCCAGAGGCATGGCGCAGCTTCCCTTCCTTTCCATCAACGTATCCGCACGGCAGCTGCGCGAGGCCGACCTCATCCAGTCCCTGCTTGAGCGCCTCGGGGATGCAGCCCTGCCGGCCAGCGCCGTGAAGCTGGAGATCACCGAGAGCCAGGTGCTCGACTATGCGCACACGGCCGAGGTGCTGGACGCCTGCCGTGCCGCCGGAATCCGGGTCGCGCTCGACGACTTCGGCACCGGGTTCTCCAACCTCAGCCATCTGAGCGCACTGGCCTTTGATACCGTGAAAATCGATCAGGCTTTCCTGCGCGGCGTGGAAGGTTCGAGCAGGGCGGCGATGATGCTGGATGCCATCGTCGGGCTGGTGCGCGCCACCGGTGCCGACGCGCTCGCCGAGGGGGTCGAGACGCCCGAGCAGCTGCAGACCCTGCGCCGGCTGGGCGTGCGCTACGCACAGGGCTACCTGATCGGAAAGCCCGAGCCGCTCGCCCAGGCGCTGCAGGCGCAGGGCGCGGCCTAGCCCGATCCGACGCCGTCGCAGGTCACGCACGCGCGTCTCGGGCATGCGAGGGCGCGACAATGCGCCGCGCCGCACTAGAATCCGAACCTTCGCCACGCGCCGCTGTCCAAGCGGCGCTCCGCCCCTCGGACTCGCCTCGGCAACGGACACTCTCATGGATGGATTCACCGAACGCGCGGACGCCACCGCGCTGCAAGACACGTTTTCCCGGCTGCGCGACCACCTCGCCGCGCGCATCGTCGGGCAGCCCGAGCTGGTGGAACGCCTGCTCATCGCCCTGCTTGCAGACGGGCACCTCCTCGTGGAAGGCGCGCCGGGTCTGGCCAAGACCACGGCGATCAAGGAATTGGCGGCGCGCATCGAGGCGGATTTCCACCGCATCCAGTTCACCCCGGACCTGCTTCCCTCCGACCTGACCGGTACCGACATCTATCGGCCGCAGGAGGGGCGCTTCGAATTCCAGCCCGGGCCGATCTTCCACAACCTCGTGCTCGCCGACGAGATCAACCGCGCTCCGGCCAAGGTGCAGTCGGCCCTGCTGGAAGCCATGGGCGAGCGCCAGATCACGGTCGGGCGCGTCACCTATCCACTGCCGCCGCTGTTCCTGGTGATGGCCACGCAGAACCCGATCGAGCAGGAGGGCACCTACCCGCTGCCCGAGGCTCAGCTCGACCGCTTTCTCATGCATGTGCGCATCGGTTATCCGAAGGCCGATGCGGAGCAGCGCATCCTCGCGCTGGCCCGGGAGCAGGCGCAGCGAAGCGCAGGCGCGCGGGATCAAAACGAGCCAGTTGCGCGGATTCCCGTGCAGGACATCTTCGCCGCTCGCCAGTCCGTGCTCGACGTGCACGTCTCGCCGGAGGTGGAGCGCTACCTCATCGAACTGGTGCTGGCGACCCGCGACGCCGCGCCCTACGACGCCGCCCTTGCGCGTCGCATCGCCTTTGGCGCCAGCCCGCGCGGGACGATCTCGCTGGAGCGCTGCGCGCGTGCGCACGCCTGGCTCGCCGGGCGCGACTACGTGGCCCCGCAGGACGTCCACGCCGTGGTCCACGACGTGCTGCGTCATCGCGTCCTGCTGTCGTTCGAAGCCGAGGCCGACGGCACGAGCAGTGATGCGGTGATCGATCGCCTGCTCGACTGCGTTCCGGTCCCCTGATCACGCATCGGCATGGATTCCGCAAACCCGTCCATCCCCGGCGTGCGATTCGATCTGCGCGAACTGGTTGCGCTGCGCGCGTGCGTGCCGCGCTTGGCGCGCATGACGCAGCGCCGCAGCGCCGATCTTTTTTCCGGCGGACATCAGTCACCGTTCCGCGGGCGCGGCATGGAGTACGCCGAGTCGCGCCCCTATGCGCCGGGCGATGACGTGCGCCACATCGACTGGCGCGTCACGGCCCGCAGCGGGCGCACCCACACGAAACTTTTCCAGCCCGAGCGCGAGCGCATCACCGCCGTGGTTTACGACCGCAGCGCGGCCATGGCCTTCGGCACGCGAACCTGCTTCAAGTCGGTGCAGGCCGGGCGGCTGGCGGCACTCATGCTGTGGCATTCGATGCAGCAGGGGCACCGCCTTGCGGCCGCCGCCGGCGGCTCCGGCGTCGAATTCGTGCCGCCGACCGGCGGGCGTCGCGGCGTGCTGCGCGCGCTCGATGCCCTGGTGCGCTGGCAGCCGCAACGTGGCATGCAGACCTCGGAAGCGGCGGCCGCCGAGCTGGCGCGCGGCGTGGATGCGCTGCGCCGCATCCTGCGGCCGGGCAGCCAGGTGCTGCTGCTGCTGGATGCACGCAGCGTCGACGACGCGAGCGCCGCAGCGCTGGCTCGCCTGCGCGCGCACCACGATCTTGCCGCCTGCCTCATCGAGGATGCGATCGAGTGCGCGGCCATGCCGGCGGGCGACTATCGCGTCAGCGACGGGCAACGGACGGGCCACCTGCACCTGGAGTCGCGTCAGGCCCGGGCGCGCTGGCAGGAACACTTCACCGTGCAGCGCGGGGCGGCCATCGAACGCCTGCGGCGGGCCGGCGTGCGGGTCAGCCGGGTCGTCACGGATGCCGATCCGGTCGACGCGCTGGCGGCGCTGCTGCGCGGTGCCACGGGGCACGGAGCCGGGCAGGAGTCGGCGGCATGATGCCCGAGGGTCTGGTGCTGCAGGACATCCACCTGCCCGCCGCGCCGGGCTGGTGGCCGCCGGCGCCGGGCTGGTGGGCGCTGGCCGTGCTGGCGCTGCTGCTGTTGATCCTTGCATCCCGGTGGCTGTGGCGGCAGAGACAGCGGCGCGCCTGGCGCAGGCACCTGGCCGACGAGCTTGCCGCGATCGAGGCTCGTCACCCGCATTTGCAGTCGCCTGCGGCACACGCCGCCGCGCTGTCGGTATTCCTGCGCCGGGTGGCCGTGCTCGCCGATGCGGGTGTCGCGGCGCTGCAGGGCGAAGCCTGGCTCCATTTTCTCGACGGCGACGACCCGGCGCGCCCGTTTTCCGACGGCGGCGGTCGCCTCCTGCTCGAGGAGCCCTATCGCCGCGAGGTGGATCCGCAGGACGCCGCGCAGCTGCACGCGCTGGTGCAGCGGACCCTGCCGCGCTGGGCGCAGGCGCACCGTGTTTGAGTTCGCCTGGCCCTGGGCGCTGGCCGCCGCGCTGCTGCCGCTGCTGGCGCGGCGGCTGCCGCGCGCCCGCGAGCGCGGCGGCGCGGCGCTGTGGGTGCCGTTCTATGCCGAGCTGGTCGGGCTGGCGGGCGAACGCCGCAGCGGCGTCCTGTCGGGACGGCTTTGGCTGCCGGCGCTGGCCTATCTTGCGCTGTGCGTGGCAGCGATGCGGCCGCAGTGGGTGGAGGAACCCGTTGCGCCGCCGCGCACCGGCCGCGACCTGATGCTGGCGGTCGACGTTTCCGGCAGCATGGCGGCCGAGGACATGCGGATCGGCGGGCGCAGCGTGGATCGCCTCACCGCCGTCAAACGCGTATTGAACGACTTCATCGAGCGCCGCGCCGGCGACCGCCTCGGCCTGATCCTGTTCGGACAGCAGGCCTATCAGGTCACGCCGCTCACCTTCGACCGGGAGAGCGTGCGCCACCAGCTCGAAACCAGCGCGGTAGGTCTGGCCGGGCGCGAAACCGCCATCGGCGATGCCCTCGGGCTTGCGGTCAAGCGCCTGCGTGAGCGGCCGGCGCAGCAGCGCGTGGTGATCCTTCTGACCGACGGTGCCAACAACGCCGGTGCCCTGCAGCCGACGCAGGCGGCCGAACTGGCGCAGGCGCATCGGGTGCGCGTCTACACCGTCGCCTTCGGTGCCGATGCGCAGCGCGGTCCGTTCGGAATGATGCTGCCCTCGGCGGAAATCGATGAGGCCACCTTGCGCACCATCGCCGATGCCACCGGTGGCCGCTTCTTCCGCGCCCGCGATACCGCCGAGCTGGCTGGAATCTATGCCGAGCTGGATCGGCTCGAACAGATCGAGCACAGCGCCGAGCAGGTGCGCCTGGCGAGCGAGCTGTATCCCTGGCCCGCCGGTGCCGCGTTGGTGCTGGCGTTGCTGTCGCTGATTAGACGGCCGCGGCGTGCGCGCGAAGGATCGGCCGCATGAGCGCATGGCTGGCCGACTTCCATTTCCTGCGCCCGGCCTGGCTGCTGGCGCTGGCGCTGTTGCCGGTGCTGGCCTGGTACGGGCGGCGGCAGGCGCGTCGCGCCGATCCGTGGCGGCGCATCTGCGACCCCGCCCTGCTGCCGTATCTGGTGCAGGAATCGGCCGGCGCGCTGCGCTCCGGTGCCGTGCCCTGGCTGGCCGCGGCCGGATTCGTGCTCCTGGTGCTGGCGCTGGCCGGCCCGTCGTTCCGGCAGGAGGCTCGCCCGGTGGTGCAGCTGCAGGCCCCGCTGATCCTGGCGGTGGATCTGTCGGAGCGGATGCGCGCCACCGACCTCAAGCCCGACCGCATGTCGCGGCTGCGCTTCAAGCTGGCCGACCTGCTGGCGCGCCGCGGCGAAGGCCAGACCGCCCTGATCGGCTATGCCGGCGACGCCTTCACCGTCGCCCCCCTGACCGACGATGCCGCCTCGCTCGGCGATCTGGCGGCCGCGCTGTCGCCCGATGTCATGCCGTTGCCCGGCCAGCGTGCCGATCGCGCCATCGAGCTGGCACTGCGCCTGCTGCGCGATGCCGGCGAAACTGGCGGCGACCTGCTGCTGTTTACCGATCAGGTCGACGGGCGTGCGAGCAATGCGGCGCGCGCGGCGCGCGATGCGGGCCTGCGCGTCTCGGTGCTGGGTGTGGGCACGGCGCAGGGCGCGCCGGTGCCGCGCACGCGCGGCGGGTTCCTGCAGGATGAAGCCGGGGCGATCCTGATTCCGCGGCTCGACGCCAGCTCGCTTGAACAGCTCGCGCGCCTGGGCGGTGGACGCTATGCCGAGATGACCGTCGATGCGATGGATCTGGAGCGGCTCGGCGTCACCGCGGCACGCGTCGATGCGACCACCCGGATCGAAGAGGGCGCGCGCTCCCACCTCGGCTGGCGTGACGACGGGCCGTGGCTGCTGCTTGCGCTGCTGCCGCTCGCCGCGCTGGCGTTTCGCCGCGGCTGGCTGGCGGTTGTCGCGCTCATGATCGCGCTGCCCGTCGCGCCGGCGCAGGCGCTGGAGTGGCGCGACCTCTGGCAGCGGCCCGACCAGCGCGCCTGGGAGGCGCTGCAAGAGGGCGATGCCAAGGCCGCACAGGCACTCGCGCGCGATCCCGCGCTGCGCGGCGCGGCCGCGTATCGCGCCGAAGACTATGCCGCCGCGATCGACGCCTTCACCCGCCGCGACGATGCCGTCGGCAGCTACAACCGCGGCAACGCACTGGTCGGGGCCGGGCGCTACGAGGAGGCGCTCGATGCCTATGCGCGCGCGCTCGCCCTGCAGCCCGACTTTCCCGATGCGGCGGCCAACCGCAAGGCGCTCGAGGACTGGCTGCGCCGGCGGCAGGAGCAATCCTCGCCGCAGGATTCCCCTCAGGATGGGCAGGACAGCGGCAAACCATCATCGGACGGAAGCGGGCAGGACAATGCCTCCGGGGACGAACCGGACGAGGACGGTTCGCCTTCATCGCAGGAGTCCGATGCGCCGCCGGACGGCGAACCGGAAACGAAACCCGGTGCGCAGGACGGGGCGTCGGAGGCCGAGCGCAAGGCGCGCGATGGCTCCGACGGGTCCGAGGCCGGCGAAGACGAGGCGGGCAAGGCCGGCGAGGATGCCGAACGCTACGCGCAGGAGATGCAGCAGGCCCTGGACCGGTCTGCGGCCGAAGAGCAGTCGCCCGCGGACGAAGGCCAGCCGGCACCGCTGACCGTCGAGGAGGCCGAGCGCCAGCAGGCGATGGAGCACCTCCTGCAGCGCGTCCCCGATGATCCGGGCGGGCTCTTGCGCCGCAAGTTCCAGCTTGAGCTTCAGCGCCGCCAGCGCGAAGGAGAACGTCGATGATTCGTGAAACGCCTGTCCCTGCGGTGCTGCCGCGGCTGCTGGCGACGCTGCTGCTGCTCGCGACCGCGCTGTGCGCCCAGGGCGTGCGTGCCGAGGTGCGCGCCTGGCTCGATCGCAGCGCGGTCAGCATGGGCGAGACGGTGACGCTCAACGTCGAGAGCAGCAGCTCCGGCGAGCCCGACTTTTCCGTGCTGGAGGCGGATTTCCGGATCACCAGCCGGTCCAGCAACACCCAGATCCAGCTCATCAATGGCGCGATGGCGCGCACCAATCTGTGGGCGGTCGCGCTGGAGCCGCTGCGCGAAGGCGTCATCGATCTGCCCGCGATTCCCGTCGGCGGCGAGCGGACCGCTCCGCTCCAGCTCACCGTGCGCCCCATGGCGCGCGGCTCGGCGGCCGATGGCGACGACGTTTTCCTGGAGGTGGAGGTCGACACGCCGGCACCTTACGTGCAGCAGCAGGTGGGCTACACGGTGCGGCTGTTCTACGCGGTGGCGCTGCAAAGCGGCGACCTGTCCGATCCCGCTGGCGATGGCCTGCAGGTGCAGCGCATCGGACAGGACGTGCAGTACACGCGCGGCGTCCAGGGCCGCGCCTACAACGTGGTGGAGCGACGCTACGCGCTGACGCCCGAGCGCAGCGGTACGCTCAGCGTGGCCGGCATCACCTTCCGCGGGCGGCTCGCGCGCGGCGGCCAGGCCGGCGGCTTCTTCAGCCAGGGCACGCCGGTCAGCGTCGGCAGCGAGACGATCACGCTGGACGTGCGCCCCGCGCCGTCCACCGCGCCCTCGCCCTGGCTGCCGGCGCGCGCGCTGCGCCTGAGCGATACGGCGTCGAGCCTGCCCGCGCAGGCGCGCGTGGGCGATGCGCTGGAGCTGACCCTCACCCTGGAAGCCGAGGGCCTGTCCAGCGAGCAGCTGCCCGAGCTGGGCTTGCCGCCGATCGACGGCGCCGAGATCTATCCCGACCAGGAAACCCGCGAGACGCGCGAGACCGATGGAACGCGGATCGGCGTGCGCAGCCGCAGGTTCGCCATCGTGCCGCTGCGCGAGGGGCGGCTGGAGTTGCCCGAACGCAGCATCGCCTGGTGGAACGTCGGTGACGACCGCGCGCAGCGCAGCATCCTGCCCGGGCGCAGCATCGAGGTATCGCCCGCGCTCGCCGCGCCGGCGCAGCCCGCGGTGCCGCAGGCGGTCGGGGAAGCGCCGCACGCCGCCAGCAACCCGCTGCTGCCCGACCTGCTGTGGCTGTGGCAGATGCTGGCGGTCTTCTTCGCGCTGGCCTGGACCTTGACCCTGCTGCTGTGGTGGCTGCGCGCGCGCCGCGAACGCCGCGTCGATGCCCCGGCCGCGCCGCCGCGCGCATCGGCCTCCTGGCGCCCGGAGCTCGCGCATGCGCTGGCCCGCGATGATCTTGCTGGCGCGCGCCGCGCCCTGCTGCGCATCGCGCCGGGAACGCGCGACCTGGAATCCCTCGCCGCACGCCTGGCTGGCGGCGAGCAGCGCGAGGCAGTGCTGGCGCTGGATCGGGCGCTGTATCGCGGTGACTGTGCGGACGGCATGGTCGGCCGCCTGCGCGCGGCCTTTGCGCGTTCGCCGGAGCTGCGCGCTGCGGCGAACGCGATGGACGCCGACGAAGGCGCGCTGCCGCCACTCTATCCGCCGCGCTGATCCCGCGGCGCGCGCGGCGGGAGGGAAAACGCGCTGGTGTACCATCGGTGCCTTTCCGCTCCGAACCCTCGCGCATGGCACGCAAGAAGCTTCCGCTCCACACCCAGATGGCGATCGGTTTCGCCGTGGGCCTCTTCGGTGGCCTCATCGTCCACTTCCTGGCGGCCGATGCGCAGTGGCTCCAGCTGCTGACGACCTACGTCACCCAGCCGGTCGGACAGATCTTCCTGCGGCTGCTTTTCATGCTGGTGATCCCGCTGCTGTTCTCGGCGCTGGTGATGGGCGTGGCGGAAATGGGCGACATCCGCTCGCTCGGGCGCGTGGGCTGGAAGGCGCTGGCCTACACCGTGATCGTGTCGTCCATCGCCGTGGCGCTGGGCATGTTCATGGTCAACGTGTTCAATCCGGGCGGCGGGGTCGATCCGGAGCTGGCCAATCGCCTGCTGGAAGAGGGCGCGGGGCGCGCCCGGGGCATCGTGGACAGCGCCCGGACCAGCGGCACCGGCATGCAGCTCCTGGTGCAGATCGTGCCGGACAACGTGTTTCGCGCGGCGGCATCCAACGACATCCTGGCGGTGATGTTCTTCGCACTGATGTTCGGCATCGGCCTGGTGCTCACCAACACGCCCGGCGCGGCGCGGGTCAGGGGCGTGGTCCAGGGGCTGTTCGACATCGCGATGACCCTGATCAACCTGGTCATCCGCTTCGCGCCCTGGGCCGTCGCCTGCCTGGTGTTCAACCTCGCCGCGCTGTTCGGCTGGGAGCTTCTGATCCGCCTGGGCGCGTATGTGGCGGTGGTGGTGGGTGCGCTGGCGATCCACCAGTTCGTGGTCTACCCGCTGGTGCTGCGCGTGGCCGGCGGCATGTCGCCGCGCGTGTTCTTCCGCGGCATCCAGGAGGCCATGGTGATGGCCTTCTCCACCGCTTCCAGCAACGCCACCCTGCCCACCGCGCTCAAGGTGGCCGAGGAGGAGCTGAAGCTGCCGCGCAAGGTGTCGCGCTTCGTGCTGACCATCGGTGCCACCGCCAACCAGAACGGCACCGCGCTGTTCGAAGGCGTCACGGTGCTGTTCCTCGCGCAGTTCTTCGGCGTGGACCTGAGCCTCACCCAGCAGTTCGTGGTGATGCTGGTGTGCATCCTGGGCGGCATCGGCACCGCCGGCGTTCCCGCCGGTTCGCTGCCGGTGATCGCGATGATCTGCGGCATGGTGGGCGTGCCGCCGGAGGGCATCGGCATCATCCTGGGCGTGGATCGCTTCCTCGACATGTGCCGCACCACGCTCAACGTCAGCGGTGACCTGGTCGCCGCGGTGGTGGTGTCGCGCGGGGAGAGTGACGAGGAACCGATCCATGTCGACATGGACGGCAATCGTCTTGCCTGAGGCTTTGGGCCGGGTGCGTGCGTGACCTCGTTCGGGCCGTTCTCGCTGCGGGTTGCCATCGCCGCCGCCGCCGTGCTGCTGGCCTGGATCGCGGCCAACCTCCTGTCGCGCCGCCGTGCGCTGGCCGAGAGCACGGGCATCGGCGGGCCGCTGCTGGATGCCGTGCTGGCGGGCCTGCTCGCCGCCAGGCTTGGCTACGTGCTGCGCTGGTGGCCCGAGTATGCCGCCGCGCCGGCTTCGATCATCGCCATCGGTGACGGCGGTTTTGCCTGGTGGAGCGGGCTGCCGGTGGCGCTGGCGACGGCCTGGTGGCGCAGCCGCCGCGCACCGGTGCCGCGTGGTCCGGTCATCGCGGGCCTGCTCATCGGCGCGGCGGGCTGGTGGGTGGCGGCTTCCTCGCTCGATGCGCACCAGCGCGATTCGATTCCGCTGCCGGCGCTGTCGCTGCACGCGCGCGACGGCGCTTTGGTGCGCATCCCCGACGCCGATCCGCGCCCGATCGTGATCAACCTCTGGGCCACCTGGTGTCCGCCGTGCCGGCGCGAGATGCCGATGTTCGCCAGCGCCGGCACGCGCTGGCCGCAGGTGCGCTTCCTGCTGGTGAATCAGGGCGATCCGCCGGAGCTCGTGGAGGACTACCTGCGCCGCAGCGGGCTGGAAACGCCAGATGTCCTGCTCGATTCCGAATCCGGCACCATGCAGGCCACCGGTGCCCGCGTGCTGCCGACCACGCTGTTCTACGACAGCCGAGGCGTGCTGCGCGATCTCCACGTCGGAGAGCTCACGGCCGCCGCGCTGGCCGACCGCCTGCAGCGGCATTTCGGGGTGGAATAGGCCCTCGCGCGGCGGCTGCGCGCGCAGCTTGCGGCGCGACAACGCGAATCGGCGGTGGGACAATGCGCACCCGGCGCGCCGCGCCCGCGACTTTCTCTCATCCCCCAGGTAACGCCCGACATGACGACGCCCAGCCGCCGCGACTTCGCCAACGCCATCCGTTTCCTTGCCGCCGACGCGGTGCAGGCCGCCAACAGCGGCCACCCCGGCATGCCGATGGGCATGGCCGACATGGCGCAGGTGCTGTGGGGCGATTTCCTGAGCCACAATCCGGCCAATCCCGCCTGGCCAAACCGTGATCGCTTCGTGCTTTCCAACGGCCACGGCTCGATGCTGCTCTACGCGCTGCTGCACCTGACCGGCTACGACCTGCCGCTGGACGAGCTCAAGCGCTTTCGCCAGCTCCACAGCAGGACCGCGGGCCATCCCGAGGCGCATGCCACACCCGGCGTGGAAACCACCACCGGGCCGCTCGGTCAGGGGCTGGCGAATGCGGTCGGTTTCGCGCTGGCGGAAAAGCTGCTGGCGCAGCGCTACAACCGCGAGGACCACGCCATCGTCGACCACCACACCTGGGTGTTCCTGGGCGACGGCTGCCTGATGGAAGGCATCTCGCACGAGGCCTGCTCGCTGGCCGGAACGCTCGGCCTGGGCAAGCTGATCGCGCTCTACGACGACAACAACATTTCCATCGACGGCGAGGTGCACGGCTGGTTCACCGACAACACGCCGCAGCGCTTCGAAGCCTACGGCTGGCAGGTGATCCGCAACGTCGATGGTCATGATCCGGAGGAAATCGGCCAGGCGATCCGTACCGCGCAGGCTGAAACCGCGCGCCCGACGCTGATCTGCTGCAAGACCACGATCGGCTTCGGTTCGCCCAACAAGGCCGGCAAGGAGTCCTCGCACGGCGCGCCGCTGGGCAAGGACGAGCTGGCCGCGACGCGCCAGGCGCTGAACTGGCCGCACCCGGCCTTCGAGATTCCGGCCGACATCTACGCCGGCTGGGATGCGCGCGCCGCCGGTGCCGCGCGCGAGGCGGACTGGAGCGCGCGGTTCGAGCGCTACGCCGCCGCCTACCCTGAACTGGCCGCCGAGTTTTCCCGCCGCATCCGTGGCGAGCTGCCGGCCGATTTCCTTGCCCATGCCGATGCGTACATCGCGCGCTTGCAGGCCGAAGGCCCGACGGTGGCTTCGCGCAAGGCCTCGCAGATGGCGATCGAATCCTTCGCGCCGCGCCTGCCCGAACTGATCGGCGGATCGGCCGACCTCGCCGGCTCCAACCTCACCCTGTGGAAGGGCAGCAAGAGCGCTGCGGGTGACGATGCCGACGCCAACTACGTCTACTACGGCGTGCGCGAGTTCGGCATGAGCGCCATCGCCAACGGTCTGGCTCTGCACGGTGGCTTCATTCCCTACGACGCCACTTTCCTGGTGTTCTCCGACTACTCGCGCAATGCGCTGCGCATGAGCGCGCTGATTCCGGCGCGCGCCATCCACGTCTTCACCCACGACTCCATCGGCCTGGGCGAGGACGGCCCCACCCACCAGCCGGTCGAACACCTGTCGAGCCTGCGCTACATCCCCGGCAATTCGCTCTGGCGCCCGTGCGACGCGGTGGAAAGCGCGGTGGCGTGGAAGGCCGCGATCCAGCGCGCCGACGGCCCCAGCGTGCTGGTCTTCAGCCGCCAGAACCTGACGCACCAGCACCGCACCGAAGAACAGGTGGCCGACATCGCGCGCGGCGGCTATGTGCTGCTGGATCCGCCCGAGGCGCGGTTCGACCTGATCCTGATCGGCACCGGTTCGGAAGTGGAACTGGCGATGGAAGCCGCGCGCCGGCTCGATGCGCAGGGCGTGAAGGCGCGCGTGGTGTCGATGCCCAACACCAACGTGTTCGACGCCCAGCCGCTGGAGTGGCGCGAAGGCGTGCTGCCCGCGTGGTGCCGCAAGCGCGTCGCGGTCGAGGCCGGCGTCACCGATTTCTGGCGCAAGTACGTCGGCCTGGACGGCGCGGTGATCGGCATCGACAGCTTCGGTGCCTCGGCCTCGGCCGACCAGCTGTACCAGCACTTCGGCATTACCGTGGAGCGCGTGGTGGAGGCGGCCAAGGCGCTGTAGGCCTTCGCGTCAACCCGCGAACCCGCCCGCATCCAGGAACGCCTGTTCCTCGGCCGTGGTCTCGCGGCCAAAGGCGGCGTTGCGGTGCGGGAAGCGGCCGAAGCGTTCGATCACGTCCAGATGGACGCGCGCGTGTTGGTCGAACGGTGCGCCCAGCGGCGTGCACAGTTCGACCGCGCGGTGCTGGTTTTCCAGCACCTCGCTGTGCTCGAAGGGCAGATACAGGAAGAGGCGCAGCGTGGCCTCGGTTTCCCGGTCGTAGCCGCGCGCAAGCGCCGTGCGCGCCATGCTCAGCGCCAGCGCATCGGTGGCGAACATGTGCGCGGTGCCGCGAAAGCAGTTCCGCGGGAACTGGTCGAGCAGCACCATCAGCGCCAGCGCGCCCTCGGCGCTGTCCATCCAGTGGTCCAGCTCGCGCCGCGCCGCCGCCATGTGGGCGGCCAGGAAGCGCTCCCGGAAGCGGTCGTCGAAGGCCGTTCGACGACCGAACCAGCCCTCCGGGCCGGCATCGCGCCAGAAATCAACGACTGCATCCGGCGTGGGCAGGGTGGGCATGGAACCTCTCCGGCATGAATGCGGGCAGGGTAGCCGAGTGTGCCGACGGGCGCTTTTGTTGCGATGCGTCATGGCGCGCGATATTGTCCGCCCCACGGCCCCGTGAAAGCTCAGAAACGCCCGCGGATTGCCCGGAATCCCGCGCGGTTCTTCGCTAGTCTGGAGGCGTCGCGTCCCTTCTTTCCTCTTCTTCCGGCCCAGCCATGTCCAGCTCCCGCACCATCGCCATCCGCCAACGCCTGTCCCAGGTCCGCTACGAGATTCGCGGCGAACTGGCGCGGCGAGCGCGTGACATGGAGGCTCAGGGGCGCAGGCTCATCAAGCTCAACATCGGAAACCCGGGCGCATTCGGTTTTCGCGCGCCCCAACACCTGCAGCAGGCCATCGCCGAACACGTCGCCGAGAGCGATTCCTACTGCCACCAGCAGGGCTTGCCGGAGCTGCGTGAGGTCATCGCCGCCAGGCACGCGGCGCGCGGCGCACGTGGGGTGACGCCGGCGCACGTGTTCATGGGCAACGGCGTTTCCGAGCTGATCGACATGTCGCTGCGCGCCCTGCTCAATCCCGGCGACGAGGTGCTGCTGCCCAGCCCCGACTACCCGCTCTGGAGCGCGGCCACGATCCTCAACGACGGCGTGCCGGTCTATTACGACTGCCGGCCCGAAAACGGCTTCCAGCCCGATCCGGAGCAGGTCGAATCGCTCATCACCCCACGCACCCGTGCCCTGGTGCTGATCAATCCGAACAATCCGTCCGGCGCGGTGTACTCGCGCGAAACCCTGCAGCGGCTGGCCGACATTGCGGAGCGTCATCGTCTGCTGCTGATGGTGGACGAGATCTACGACGAGATCGTCTACGACGACGCGCAGTACGTGCCGCTGGCACCGCTGGCGGGCGATGCGCCGTGCCTCACCTTCGGCGGACTGTCCAAGGTGCATCGCGCCTGCGGCTATCGCGCCGGCTGGGCGGTGCTTTCGGGCGATCCGATCCGCAGCGGCGACTACCACCACGCGCTCGATCTCCTCGGCGCGCTGCGCCTGTGCGCCAACGTGCCGGCGCAGTGGGCCGCACTGGCCGCGCTCACCGGGCCGGACACGATCAGCGCGCTCACCGCGCCGGGTGGCCGCCTGTACGAGGCGCGCCGCGCCGTGATCGAGGCCTGCGAGGCCAGTTCGCGCCTGCATCTGCATTCACCGCAGGGCGCGCTGTACGCCTTTCCCGGCATCGACACGACCGGCTTTGCGGAGTTCGACGACCACCGCTTCGCGCTCGATCTCCTCACCCACGAGGGCGTGCTGATCGTGCCGGGCACGAGCTTCAACGTGCCGTACCGCAATCACTTCCGCGTAACGCTGCTGCCGCAGCCCGAGCAGATCCGCGAGGTGTTCGCGCGCATCGAGACGGCGCTGGCGCGCTGTGAGCGGCAGCCGGTGGAGCTGGTTCGCGCGGCGGAGGGGTGAACGCGCGCGTCTGGTCCGTGTTTTCATGGGCGCGTGGCGCGTGCGGCTTCTTTTGCTTCTGGTTTGGATGTTTTCGCAGGGTTTCGTCCGCCTCGGCGGCGGCCGAGTTACCTTTCTTTGCTTGCCCAAAGAAAGGTAACCCAAAGAAACGGCACCCCGGCACCGCGCGCCGCCTGCTGCGCAGGCGTCGTGCCCTGCGTTGCTCGGCCCCGGCGGCCGGCGCGAACTCGCGCATCCATGCGCTCGAACAATCGCGCCTATCCCCGCCGGCCGCCTGCGCTACTCGGCGCGGTTCATGGGGACCCGGTAGGTCAAGAACGAAGGCCGGCAGGCAGCGAGATGACCGCACGCTCCTGCTCTTGGGGTCCCCATGTGGCCCGGTGAGGCGGGGACGGAAAGCCCGCAGGGGCGCGGGCATGGATGCCCGCGCGTTTCCCGCAGGCACAGGATGTGCCATCGGGAAACCCCGGCACCGGCTCACGTACCCGGAAGGCTTCATCTTCCGGGCGGGCCGCTGGGGTCGCCTTTCTCTTGGTTACTTCTCTTTGGCGACGCAAAGAGAAGTAATTCGGCCGCCGCTGAGGCGGTCGAAACCTTGCGGCCACGCCCAATCAAGAAGCGACAGAAGCCGTATCGCCTGAGTCGCTTGCTAAAAGAAATCGTCCGCGAGCCCTACTCCGCCAGCTCCGGCAAATCCCGATACAGCGCCAGCGCCTGCGGATTGGCGAGCGCGTCGGTGTTCTTCACCGCACGCCCGTGCACCACGTTGCGCACCGCCAGCTCCACGATCTTGCCGGAGATGGTGCGCGGGATGTCGGCCACCTGCACGATCTTCGCCGGCACGTGGCGCGGGGTGGTGTTGGCGCGGATCTGCCTGCGGATGCGCTCGCGCAGCGCGTCGTCCAGCACGATGCCCTCGCGCAGGCGCACGAACAGCACCACGCGCACGTCGCCCTGCCAGTCCTGGCCGATGCACAGGCTTTCCAGAATCTCCGGAAGCTGCTCGACCTGGCGGTAGATTTCCGCGGTGCCGATGCGCACGCCGCCGGGATTGAGGGTGGCGTCGGAGCGGCCGTAGATGATGATGCCGTCGTGCCCGGTGAGTTTGGCGAAGTCGCCGTGGCACCAGATACCGGGCTGGTTTTCGAAGTAGGCGGCGCGATATTTCGCCCCGTCCGGATCGTTCCAGAAGCCCACTGGCATCACCGGGAACGGGGCGCTGCAGGCAAGCTCGCCGGTCTGTTCGACCACGGGCCGGCCGTCGTCGTCGAGGATTTCCACCTTGAGGCCGAGGCCGCGGCACTGCAGCTCGCCGCGCCACACCGGCAGGATCGGCGCGCCCAGCGCGAAGCAGCTGATGATGTCGGTGCCGCCCGAAATCGATGACAGCAGCACGTCGGCCTTGATGTCGCGGTAGACGTAATCGAAGCTCTCCGGGGCCAGCGGCGAGCCGGTCGAGAGGATGGTCTTGAGCGCGGGCAGCCTGTGGCTTTCGCGCGGCCTGATGCCGGCCTTTTCGATCGCGCTGATCCACTTGGCGCTGGTGCCGAAGATGCTGATGCCGAATTCGTCGGCCAGGTTCCACAGCGCGTTGGCGTCGGGCCAGGACGGATTGCCGTCGTACAGCACCACGGTCGCGCCCACCGCCAGCGCCGAGACCAGCCAGTTCCACATCATCCAGCCGCAGGTAGTGTAGTAGAAGATGCTGTCCTCGCGCTTCACGTCGGCGTGCAGCACGTGTTCCTTCAGGTGCTGGATCAGCGCGCCGCCGGCGCTGTGCACGATGCACTTGGGCACGCCCGTGGTGCCCGAGCTGTACATGATGTAGAGCGGGTGGTCGAAGGGCAGGGACACGAATTCGAGCTCGGCCCCGGCAAAGGGCGCGACGAAATCGCCCAGGTTCACCGCGCGCGGCACCGCGTCGAGCGACTCGGGGCGGTCGAGGTAGGGCACCACCACGATGCGCTCGATGGAGTCGATCTCGCGCGCGAAGCCGGCGACTTTCTCGAGGCAGTCCAGGCGCTTGCCGCCGTACTGGTAGCTGGCCGCGGTGAACAGCACCTTGGGGCGGATCTGGCCGAAGCGGTCGAGCACGCCGTTGACGCCGAAATCGGGTGAACACGACGACCAGATCGCGCCGAGCGAGGCGGCGGCCAGCATCGCGACCACGGTGTCGGGCAGGTTCGGCATGAAGCCGGCGACGCGGTCGCCGACGGTCACGCCCTGCGCCCTGAGGGCGGCGGCCAGCGCGGCGACGCGGCGGCGCAGCTGGGCGTAGGTGATGCGCTCGGTGGCGCCGTTCTCGCCGCGGAACAGCAGGGCCACGCGGCCGTCGTCGAAGCGAAGCAGGTTCTGCGCGAAGTTCAGCCGCACGTTCGGGAACCAGCGCGCGCCGGGCATCTTGTCGCCGTCTACCAGCACCGGCGTGCGCTCGCCCTGCGCCTCGATCCCGCAGAAGTCCCACACCAGGCACCAGAACGCTTCGGGGTGGGCGATGGAAAACCGGTAGAGGCTGGGGTAGTCGATGACGCTGCCGTCACCGGTTTCGGCCTGGACCAGGGCGATGAAGCGCGAGAGGTTGGCGCGCTCGATGCGTTCGGCGCCGGGAATCCAGAGAGGTTGGGACATGACGCGGACCGATGAATGACCTGCCCGCATTCTAGTGCCGCGTCCCGGCGGCGGCAGTTGTCCTTTGGGGCAAGGCCCGCCCCGGGCGGGATCAGCCGCCGGACCCGGCCAGCAGGCGCAGCCGGTCGCGCACCCGCCCGGCCAGCGCGTCGTAGTGCCTGCCCAGAAGCGCGCGCAGCTCCCCGTCGGTGGCGTAGCCGATGCTCTGGCGATACTCGCGCTTCAGCGCGCTGGTCGCGCGCCAGCCCGCTTCGATGTCTTCAATGGAACGTTCGGGTACCACGTCGTGACCTTCGCCGATGCGTTCGAGCACGCGCTCGATGTGGCGCTCGGCCACTTCGCGCGGCGTGGATTTTGGCGGCAGCTTCTCGAAGGAAAAGTTGCGGATGCCGTCGGTCTCGAACGGGTCCGGTCCGGCGGCGCGGCTGTGCATGTGGAAGTCGTCGTCGAAGCGGGTGGCGCATTCAAGCATCCGCGCGGTCTTCCACTGACCGCTCAGGAGCAGCAGGAGGAAGCCGATGAACCCCGGCCACTTGGGCTTGAGCGCGAAGGATGCGGCGCTGCCGTAATCGGGGTGGGTGAACAGGCCTAGCAGGGTGCGCCGGCCCTGCTGCGCGCTGATGCCGCGCGCCTCGGCATAGGCCAGAAGCGTGTATCCGAGCGGTGCCAGCGCCCGCTCGCAGGCCGCAGCGTGCCTGCGCTGGAACGCGGGAAACTCCGTGGGTTCGACTTCGGCCAGCTCAGGATCGGCCTCGTGCGCCACGCTGTAGAGACTGAAAGCGATCTGGGTTGCCTGCAGGTCTTCCGGCGATTCGTCTCCCGCCATCGCCTCCAGCGCGTTCTGCAGGTCGACGCCCTGGCGCACCAGTTCCGCGGTGGCGTGGGTCAGGGCGTAGCTCGCGTCTTCCACGAGGCTGCGTTCCACGCCTTCGGTGTCACCCGCGCGCTCGAGGATTTCGGCCAGCTCTTCGCGTTCGCCTTCCTTGCCTCTGGCGTAGCGTGCACGTTCCTCCTCGACGAAGGCGCGCGCCGGCGCATCGGCCGCAATGCGTTCGAGCACGCGGTCCATGTGGTGGGTGGCCAGTTCGTGCCGGCCGAGCAGGGCGGCGATCCGCGCGCAGAGGCGGTCATACTGGTTGTCGGCCGTCAGGCTTGCCGCACGGGTGGTGTCGGAAAGGGCCTGTTCCAGCGCGCTGCGGCCGTAGCCGATGCCGAGGGCATCGTTCACCACGTCCGGGCCGTCCGCGGCATCGTGCGCGCGCAGGTGATGGTACTGGCCGCGGCGGGCCCAGGCTTCGGCGCGCTGCGGATCCAGCGCGATGCTGAGGTCCAGGCTGGCGAGCGCCTCCTCGACCGCGCCGGCGTCGTCGGCCGCGCCATCGAGCACGGCGCGTGCGAAGAAGAAGTGCGCGGCGGCATTTTTCGGCTCGCGCGCGATCGCGCGCCGCAGCAGCGGCAGGATGTCGAGCGCTTCGTAATGCTCTTCGGCAAGTTCCACCCGCGCCAGCAGTGTGGGAACGTGATCGGGCGCGAGCGCCAGCGCGGCGTCGAGCGCCATCGCCGCCTCGGCCGGACGCCCCAGTGCATTGAGGCAGCGCCCGCGGTGGACGTGCAGCGGCGCGGCATTGGGGTGGGAGGCGACAAGCTCGTCCAGGATCTTCAGCGCGCCGGCGTAGTCCCTGTCGCGGAACAGCTCTCCGGCTTTCCGATGGCGTTCGGTGCGTTGATCCTGGGTCATGGGCTCGGCGTGTGGGCGAGAGGTGGTCGGAGAGTAGCGCGGATTGAATCTGCGCGCCGCATCGCAGTTTTCCGCCTGCTCGCCGCGCAGGCGGCTTCAGGCCAGCGTCGTGGCGATGCGGCGATCGCTCCGCGGCACGCGCGTCAGGTCGAACGCGGCGATGGCGGCATCGAGCAGACGCGGCAGGTCCAGGGCGTCATCCAGCGCCTCGGAGCGCTGCCCGAGGAAGGCCCAGGCGGCGCGCAGCGCCGGGATCGGACGGGCAGCGTCCAGCGCCAGCGCCTGCTGCGACTTGCCGAGCTTGTGGCCATCGGCATCCAGCGCCAGCGGCAGGTGGGCGTAGGCGGGCGTCGGCAGGCCGAGCGATTCCTGCAGGAAGATCTGGCGCGCGGTGGAGTCGATCAGGTCGGCACCGCGCACCACCTCGCTGATGCCCTGGGCCGCGTCGTCCACCACCACCGCAAGCTGGTAGGCCACCAGGCCATCGCCGCGCCAGAGCACCACATCGCCCACGTCCTGCGCGAGGTTTTGCCGGCACGGCCCGCGGATGGCGTCGACGAAGGTGATGACGCGATCCGGCACGCGCAGCCGCCAGGCTGCCGGGCCATCGCTGCGCGTGGACAGGCAGCCGCGGTGCGGCGCGCCGGCCAGCGCGCTGCGGCTGCAGCGGCAGGCGAACACCCGCTCGTCCGCGCGCAGCCGATCGAGCGCGGCGCGATACGCCTCCAGCCGCCGGCTTTGCCACATCGGTTCCTCGTCCCAGTCCAGCCCGAAGCGGCGCAGCGCGTCGAGCTGCAGGTCCGTGGCACCGGGCACCACGCGCGGGGTGTCGATGTCCTCCACCCGCACCAGCCACTGGCCACCCTGCGCGCGGGCGCGCAGGAAGCTGCTGAGGGCCGCTACCAGCGAACCGAAATGCAGCGGCCCGGTGGGCGAGGGCGCGAAACGGCCGCGGTATCGACCCGGCTTGAATTCAGCGGACGATGGCTTCATTTCTGCACAATCCGCACTCCACTGCGCGCCGGAGGCTCCGGCATCTTTCTTCAAGGAAGGTTCCCATGATGATTCGACGCATCGCGCTGTTTCTCGCCACCAACCTTGCGGTCCTGGTCCTGCTGGGCATCGTGATGAGCGTGCTGGAAAAGGCGTTCGGGATTCAACCGGGCCAGAACGGCACCCTGCTGGTATTCGCGGCCGTGTTCGGTTTCGGCGGGGCGATGATTTCCCTGCTGATGTCCAAGACCATGGCCAAGCGCAGCACCGGCGCGCAGGTCATCACCCAGCCCCGCAACGAGGTGGAGCGCTGGCTGTTCCAGACCGTGGAGCGGCAGGCACAGGCTGCCGGCATCCGCATGCCCGAAGTGGCGATCTACGACGCGCCCGATGTCAATGCGTTCGCCACCGGTGCCACCCGCAACAGTTCGCTGGTGGCGGTTTCGACCGGCCTGCTGCGCGCGATGGACAGGGACGAGGCCGAGGCCGTGCTGGCGCACGAGGTCAGCCACGTCGCCAACGGCGACATGGTGACCATGGCCCTGATCCAGGGCGTGCTCAACACCTTCGTGCTGTTCCTCGCGCGCGTGGTCGGCCGCACCATCGACGCCATGCTTTCGGGCAATCGCGACAATGACGGCGGGCCGAGCTTCTTCTACTACATCATCGTGACTGTGCTGGAACTGGTGTTCGGGCTGTTTGCCTCGATGATCGCGATGGCCTTCAGCCGCTGGCGCGAGTTTCGCGCCGATGCCGGCGGCGCGCGCCTGGCAGGGCGCGGGAAGATGATCGCCGCGCTGCAGCGACTGGCGGGCAACCGCGGCCAGAGTACGCTGCCCGACCAGATCCGCGCCTTCGGCATCTCCGGCGGCATCGCCCACGGGCTGCGCAAGCTGATGATGTCGCACCCGCCGCTGGAGGAGCGCATCCGCGCGCTGCGCGAGGCCGCGTAAACGCCGCTCCTTCCGCCCGCTGTCTCCACGCCGCGCCCTCGATTTGCGCAAGGCTGCGACGGTTCCGCGCTCTCGCCCGTAGCAGTAAATGCATACCGGGGCGGGTCCGGGGCGGAGAGGAGTGGAACCATGGAAAAGAGAGCCGTGTGGCGAGCTGTCGCTGCGGTGGGTGCCGTGCTGGCGATCGCGCCGTGGGCGGCGGCGCAGGCCGGCGAGCCGCGCGAGGTGCGCTGGCAGGAGCGGCCGGAAGCGCCGCGGCACGGCGATTTCGTGGGCGAACCGGGCATTGCGATCGAGGCGATGACCGAGGGGTTCATGGCGGCGCATCCCGACCTGCGCTGGCGGCGGGAAGGGCTGCACGACTACGCCAACGGCCGCCATGGGCAGGCGATGACGCATTTCCTCCAGGCCGCGCGCTACGCCGACAAGGCCTCGCAGGCTATGGTGGCCGAGATGCACTGGCAGGGCATCGGCGTGCCGCAAGATCGTGCCCTGGGCTATGCGTGGATGGACCTGGCCGCCGAGCGGCGTTACCCGAACTTCCTGATCCTGCGCGAGCGCTACTGGGACCAGCTCGATGAATCGACGCGCGCCGAGGCGATCGAGCGCGGCCAGGCGGTCTATGCCGAGTACGGCGACGAGGTTGCCAAACCGCGCCTGGAGAAAGTGCTGCGGCGGGAGAAGCGCAAGCTGACCGGCAGCCGCACCGGCTTCGTCGGCAACATCACCATCATCCCGAACACCGGCCCGCTGGCGGGAACGGGGATGTCGATTCCGGGCGAGCGTTTCTATGCAAAGGAGTACTGGGAGCCTGAGCGGTACTGGGCGCTGCAGGACACGATCTGGAAATCTCCCCCGCGTGGCGAGGTGCATGTGGGTGACCTCGTGCCCGGGACTGAAGCGGCGAAGGACTGAAGCGCCCGGCCGGATCGGCCTAGCCGACCGCGCGCGCCGCAGCGATGGCGCTGACGCGCGCGCGCCGGATCTTCTCGGCGATCTGTTCGCCGCCGAGGCCGGCGAGGTCGAGATCGCGGGGCTTCACCGCGAGCGCGGCGGCGTGCGCGGCAAGCAGTGCGTCACGCGGCGGGTAGGCTTCGTGCCCGCGATCACGCCGGCCGCGCTTGTCGGCCTCGCAGGCCAGCGCGATCCGGTCCATGCGCTCGGGCCTGCGGAAGCCGTCGCAGCGAACGATCAGGTCGTGCACCGTAGCCGGCTTCAGCTCGTGGAAGCGATGCACGTTGAGGTGCTCGCGGCAGACGCTGCGGGCGAGCGCGGCGTGTTCGGTCGGCACCCGAAGGCGTTCGCACAGGTCATCCAGCGGAGCCAGTCCCGAATGTTCGTGCGCGCGGTGCGCCGGCAGCTCGCGCGCCGGCGTGAGCGCCTTGCCCAGGTCATGGGTGAGGACGCAGAACGCGACCAGCGCATCGCCAGGCGCCAGCCGCGCGGCCGCGTCGCAGGCCATCTCGGTGTGCACGCCCGCATCCACTTCCGGATGATGCGCCGCGTGCTGCGGCACGCCGTATAGCGCATCGACTTCGGGCAGCACCCGGGCCAGTGCGCCGCAGGCGCGCAGGGTGCGCAGGAAGGCCGAGGGCGAGGGCTCGGCGAGCGCGCGCGACAGCTCCTGAAAGACGCGCTCGGGCACCAGGTGATCGACCTCGCCATCGGCCACCATGGCGCGCATCAGCTCCAGAGTCTCGGCCGCCACGGAAAAACCCAGCCGCGCCCAGCGCGCCATGAAGCGCGCCGCGCGCAGGATCCGTACCGGGTCTTCGGCAAAGGCGGGGGAGACGTGGCGCAGCACACGCGCCGCAAGATCCGCCGCGCCGCCATGGGGATCGATCAGGCTGCCGTCTGCATCCTGCGCCATGGCGTTGACGGTGAAGTCGCGCCGCGCCAGATCTTCTTCCAGCGTGATGTCGGGCGTGGCCACCACGGAGAAGCCGCGATAGCCGCGCCCGGCCTTGCGCTCGCAGCGCGCCAGGGCGTATTCCTCGTGCGTTTGCGGGTGCAGGAACACCGGGAAGTCGCGCCCGACGGGGGTGTAGCCGGCCGCCACCATCGCCTCGGGCGTGCCACCCACCACCACGAAATCGCGGTCGCCTGGCGCCAGACCCAGCAACGCATCGCGCACCGCGCCGCCGACCAGAAACGTCTTCACGCGCGCCGCGCCCGTCGCCAGCGGTCGTGGCGCGGCTGGCGCGCACCGACGCCGAGCTGCTGCGGCACGATGGCATCGATCGGGGTCTTTTCGATGCCGAGCCGATACAACCCGTCGATCCCGCCCACGGCATCGCGCTTGAGCGAGAGGAAGTTGTCGGTCGAGAAGGGTTTGCCCGGCACGAAGTCGAAGATCGCCGCCTGCAGACGGCCGAGCGCGTCGGGCAGCGGCAGGATGGCGCGGCGCAGGCCGAGGCAGCGCGCGGTGTAGCGGACGATTTCCGCGAGGCTGAGCGTTTCCGCGCCGTAGATTTCGTAGAGCTGTCCGATGGTGGCCGGGTCTTCCAGCGCGCGCACGAAGGCCTCCGTCACGTCCCCCACGTACACCGGCGCGAAGCGCGCGCCGGCGCGCGCCAGCGGCAGCACGGGTGCGAGCCGCAGCAGTTTGGCGAAGCGGTCGAACAGGCCGTCGCCCGGCCCGAAGATCACCGAGGGCTGGAAGATCGTCCACTCCAGTTCGGAGCCGCGCACGCTGTCTTCGGCCTGGCCACGCGTGCGCAGATAGTGACTTTCACCGCGCCCGGCGTTGAGCGCACTCATCTGCAGCAGGCGGCGCACGCCACTCGCGCGGCAGGCGGCGATCAGGCCGTCGGTGAAATCGACGTGCGCGCGCTGGAAGCCGTGTCCGCGGCGGCCGCGCTCGTTGAGGATGCCGATCAGGTTGATCGCGGCCTGTGCGCCGTCCAGCAGCCGGCGCAGATCGGCCGCGGCGTAGACGTCGGCGGTCACCACCTCGGCCCCGGGCAGCACCAGCAGATCGCGCTGGCGCTCGCGGTTGCGGCTGGGTACCGTGACCGCGAACCCGCGGCGGACCAGTTCGGCGACCAGGCGGCGGCCGACGAAGCCGGTACCGCCGAATACGACGATGCGGGACAGGCTCATGAGGTGCTCCCCTGTGGAATGACCGGGCAGGCGAACGGATGCCGTTCGGCCGCTGCGGGACGTTGGCCCAGCGCGCGCTGGGCGATGGGCACGGCGCGGCCTTCCAGACGCCAGTCGTAGACGGTGGCGAAGGCGAGGATGCGCGCCACGTATTCGCGGGTTTCGCGGTAGGGAATCGTTTCGATCCACAGGTCCACATCCGCCACCGGGCGCTGCGCCAGCCAGCGCGCCACCGGCGAGGGGCCGGCGTTGTAGGCGGCGGTGGCCAGGAAGGGCAGGCCACCGTGTCGTTCCAGCATCGTGGCCAGATGCGCGATGCCGAGGCTGAGGTTTTCCTTTGGATCGAACAGTTCCGCATCGCCCGGATAGCGCTGCCCGCGCCGGGTGGCTTCCATCCGCGCGGTGGAGGGCAGGAGCTGCATGAGGCCGCGTGCGTTGGCGTGCGAACGCGCATCCGGTGCCCAGGCGCTCTCGGCGCGGATCAACGCCACCACCCAGGACGGATCCAGCCCGTGCGTGCGTGCCTCGCGCCGGATCTGGCGCTCGAAGGGCAGCGGGAAGCGCAGGCGGTAGTAGGCGAGATCGTCGCCGGCGTTGAGCGTGAACGGGCCGCGATCATGCCAGCCCGCGGCGTCCGCCAGCGCCACCGCGACGCGGCGCTCGTCCGGCGACAGCGAGCTCTTGAGCGCGTCCCACTCGCGCCGCGCCCAGCCGATCCGGCCCAGCGCGAACAGCTCCATGGCGCGCACGAAACCGGGTCGCGCTTCCAGGCTGCGGCGCAGCGCCGGCTCTTCCAGCGATGCCTCGCGCGGGCACAGGGCATAGGGCGCGCCGATGCGTTCGGCAGCGAGGAATCCGTAGTAGCTCGGCTCGGCTGAAAGCGCGTCCAGGATGGCGCGCGCCGCGGCGTCGCCGGCGCGCTCGCGCAGGCGCGCCTCGAAGTAGCGCCAGCGCGGCTCGACGCGCTGCGCCGACGGCATCATCGCGATGGCGGCCAGTGCGCCCCGGTCGTCACCGCGCGCCAGCGCCTCGCGGAACCGCCATTCGTGCAGGCGCGCATCCCAGGCCTCGGCGGGCACGGCGGCAAAGCGCCGCGCGCTGTCAGGCAGGTAGGAAGCCGCGCTCCACAGCGCAATCTGGTTGAGCGCTTCGCCGCGCTGCGCGGCGTCGAAGCTGAAGCGGCCCTGCAGCGCGGCGAACAGCGCCTCGGCGGCATCCGGATCGGCCTTGGCCACCCGCGTCACGCCCAGGAGTGCAATGCGCCGGCTGGCCGCGTCATCGGGCCAGCCGGAGGCCAGCGCGGCGGTCGGGCCGGCCAGGTAGTCGGCCTGCGCATTGGCGTGTTTGGCCTGCGCCACCGGCAGGCCGCGCGCCAGATGGCGCATGAGGCCGAGGTTGTGCTCGGTCGCCGCCAGCGCGATGCGTTCCAGCGTGCGCGCCTCGGTGAGCAGTCCGCGCTGGCGCACCACTTCGAACACCGCATCGCAGCGTGCCGGCTGCGAGCGGCCGCTCAGCCACAGGGCCAGGCCGGCGTCGAGCCAGGCGGCGTCGGGTGCGGCGTCACGGCGGGAAAGAAGGTCGGCGCAGCGCAGTTCGGCATCCGCGCTGCCCGCGTACAGCGAGCGGAATCCCGCCCAGTCCTCGCGTTGCGCGAGCGCGCGCAGCGCCTGATCGCGCAGTGTCGCGGACACCGGCAGGTCCGGATGCGCGTCGAGGAAGGCCTTGATCGTCTGCGCGCTGGCGCGGTCGAGCTGGCGGCGCAGCGCGGTGTAGTCGAGATACGGTGCCAGCGGGTGCTGCGCATAGTCGCGCGCCGCTGCGGAAAATTCCGCCAGCGGGCGTGATTCGGCAGCCTCCAGCGCACGTGCGAAACCGGCGCGCTGGGCCGCCAGGTCGGTGCGCGGCGACACCGCCCCGGCCGGGCGAACGCCGGGGCCGGCCAGAAGCGCCAGCGCGCACGAAACAAGGATCGGGAGCAGGTGCCGTCGCATGTCCACAGTGTATCCCGTGCGCGCGCCGGCTCCGACCGCGCCAGCGCAGGTCGTTCTGGTGTGGCACAGCCACGCGGCGCGCGGGACGGTTACACTTGGCGGCTCCGGCGCAGCCTGCGCCACCTCTGACCTTGCGGAGAAGCACGTCCATGATCCTTCGTTCCCTGATGTTCGCCGGCCTGCTGGTTCCGGCGCTGGCTTTTGCCCAGGAATCCACCGCGCCGGCCGCCGCACCTGCCGCCGCGCCGGCTGAAATCGCCGCCCCGGCACCGCGCGTGGCGCTGCACACCAATCTTGGCGACATCGTGATCGAACTCGACGCGGCCAAGGCACCGATCTCTTCGGAGAACTTCCTCGCCTATGTGAAGGACGGCTACTACAACGGCACCGTCTTCCACCGCGTGATCGACAACTTCATGGCGCAGGGCGGCGGCTACACCGCCGACCTCCAGCCCAAGCCGACCCGCGCCCCGATCCGTAACGAGGCGAGCAACGGGCTTTCCAACCTGCGCGGCACCCTCGCGATGGCGCGTACCGGCGAGCCGCACTCGGCCAACTCGCAGTTCTTCATCAACCTCGTGGACAACCCGCGCCTCGACTACGTCAGCGACGAGAACGGCATGACCTGGGGCTATGCCGTGTTCGGCAAGGTGGTCGAAGGCATGGACGTGGTCGACAAGATCCGCGCCATCCCGACCGGCGGCCAGGGGCCGTTCCACTCCGATGTCCCGACCCAGGCAGTCGTGATCGAGCGCGCCGAAGTGCTGGCGGCGGCCGTGCCGGCGGACGCGGAGTAAGTCCGCCCGTGGGACAGGCGCGCACCGATGCCGGCGGCAGCCGCGTGCGCGCCCTGTTCGTCTCCGATCTGCATCTGGATCCGGCCAGGCCGCAGATCACGGACCTGTTCCTCGCCTTCCTGCGCGAAGAAGCCGCGCGGTCGCCGGCGCTCTACATCCCGGGCGATCTTTTCGAGGCTTGGGTGGGTGACGACGACGACGCCGAGCTGCCCGCGCGCGTGGCGCAGGCGCTGCGCGCGCTGGCCGATGGCGGCACGCGGATCGCCTTCATTCGCGGCAACCGCGATTTTCTCCTCGGCGGCGGCTACGCGACCCGCGCCGGTTTCGAGATCCTGCCCGACCCCTGCGTGATCGCGCCGGGCGGCGAGCCGATCCTGCTCCTGCATGGCGACCTGCTGTGCGTGGACGACGCCGCGTACCAGGCCGTGCGCCGCCAGGTGCGCGATCCAGACTGGCAGCGCGCGCTTCTGGCGCGGCCGCTGGCCGAGCGTCGCGCCTTCGCCCAGGCCGCGCGTCAGTCCAGCGCCGCGCATCAGAAGTCGATGGCCTTGCGGGAGATCGGCGACGCCGCGCCGCACGCGGTGGAGGACTTTTTCCGCCGCTACGGCGTCTCCCGCATGATCCACGGCCACACCCATCGCCCGGCGGTGCACGACCTGGTGGTCGACGGCGTGCCGCGCCAGCGCATCGTGCTGGGCGACTGGTACGAACAGGGCAGCGTGCTGCGGCTGTACGAGGACGGGCGCTGTGAACTGGCCGGACTGACCCTGCCGGGCTGATCCCGCCGGCGTCAGCCGCTGCGGGTTTTGCCGGGCTTGGGCAGCCGCACCACCGCGGTGTGCGAGGCGAAGTCGTGCCAGGTGCGCCGCTCAGGGTCGATCAGGCTCCAGAGAAACCCCAGTCCGAAGGCCGCCAGCGACACCCCGGCGGCGAGGTAGCGGCGCGCCAGTTCGCCCCATTCCGGGCTGGATTCGCCGTCGTACCGCACCAGCCGCAGCCGCCAGGCGCGCATGCCCAGCGTCTGCCCACCGCGCCGCCAGCTCAGGCCGAAGTAGCCGAATCCGACCGCCAGCATCATCGCGAACTCCAGATAGGCCGCCGGACTGCCGGGCGTCACCGGCGCGCCGCCGCGTGCCAGCAGCACCAGCGCGGCGGTGGCGAACCACAGTGCGCCCAGCGGCAGCAGGTCGTAGATCATCGCCATCAGGCGGAAGCCCAGCGCAGCGGGTTCGGCGGCGATGCGAGGCGAGGAAGGCGAATTGGGCGCGGTCATCGGCGAAGGATAGCGGCAGTGCGCCGCCTGCGGCGGGCGTGGCGCTCCGACCGCTATGCTGGGCGCATGTCTTCCGAGGCCATTACCCGCCGACGCCTGCGCGCCCGCGCCATGCCGCCCGTGCCGGAGGCGGCGCGCGGCCAGATCGACGCCTTCATCGACCACCTCTGGGCCGAGCGCGGCATCTCCGCCCAGACCCAGGCCAGCTACCGGTGCGATCTCGAAGGCCTGGCGCGCTGGCTGGGCGACGCGGCGCGCCTGGATGCGCTGGACCGCGCCCGGCTGTTCGACTACCTCGCCTGGCGCACCGACGCCGGCTACGACCCGCGCAGCAACGCGCGACTGATGTCGAGCCTGCGTGCCTTCTACGCCCGGCAGGTGCGCCTGGGCGCGATGGCAGAGGATCCCACCGCCCTGGTGCAGCGCCCCAAGGCGCGGCGCAAACTGCCGCGCACCCTGGCCGAAAGCGAGGTCGAGGCGCTGCTGGCGGCACCGGATGCGGAAACCCCGCTGGGCCTACGCGATCGCGCGATGCTGGAGCTCATGTACGGGGCCGGCCTGCGCGTTTCCGAACTGACCGGCCTGCGGCTTGCGGAAGTGAACCTGCGCCAGGGCGCGCTGCGCGTCACCGGCAAGGGCGGCAAGGATCGGGTGCTTCCCATCGGCGAGGAAGCCGCGCACTGGCTGGATCGCTATCTGGCCCGGTCGCGCCCGCTGCTCGCCGGCGGGCGCGTGCGCGAGCCGCTGTTCCTCACCCGGCGCGGCACCGCGGTGAGTCGCCAGCTCTTCTGGCGGGGCCTCAAGCGCATCGCCCTCGCCGCCGGTATCGACGCGGCGCGGGTGACGCCGCACGGCCTGCGCCACGCCTTCGCCACCCACCTGCTCAACCACGGTGCCGACCTGCGATCGCTGCAGATGCTGCTTGGCCACGCCAGCCTCTCCACCACCCAGATCTACACCGCCGTGGCGAAGGAGCGCCTGCAGCAGCTCCACGCCCGCCACCATCCGCGCGGCTGAGACACCGGCCACGCCGTTCGCCACTGGCCCGGTAGAGGCCGCTCCCTTATCCTTGTCCATGAACTTTCTGCCTGCGGCCCGGTCGAACGCGCGTTGCAGTCCCATTACCGTTCCCGAGGAACCGCCATGAACCGCTTTCTGATCGCCGCCGCGCTGGGCGCGGCCGCGTTTTCCGCTTCCGCCGACGATTCCGCGGTTGAGGCTGCCATCAAGTCGCTGGTGCCCGGTGCCAAGATCGACAGCATCGCCGAGTCGCAGGTGCCCAACTTCTATCAGGTCGTGCTGCAGGGCCAGGTGATCTACATCAGCGCCGACGGCCGGTTCCTGTTCCAGGGTTCGGTGTTCGATATTCCCAACAAGATCGACCTGACCGAGAACACCAAGGCGGGCCTGCGCAAGGGCGCGCTGGCGGCGGCGGGCCCGGAGCGGCGCATCATCTTCCCGGCCAAGAACGAGAAGTATGCGGTCACCGTGTTTACCGACATCGACTGCGGCTACTGCCGCCGCATGCATGGCGAGATGGCCGAGTACAACAAGCGCGGCATCAGCGTGGAATACCTGTTCTTCCCGCGTTCGGGCGTGGGCGGGGAGTCGTACGACAAGGCGGTTTCGGTGTGGTGCGCGACCGATCGCAACAAGGCCATGGACAACGCCAAGGCCGGCGGAAAGCTCGAATCGAAGACCTGCGACAACCCCGTGGCCGCCGACTACGAACTGGGCCAGAGTGTGGGCGTGAACGGGACTCCGGCGGTGTACACCAGGGATGGCACCCAGCTGGGCGGCTACCTGCCGCCGGAACAGCTGCTCCAGCGCCTGGACGCACTGGCCGGCGCGCGCTGATCCCCGCGATCCCGTCTCCGCATCGGGCCCGCCAGGCCAAGCCGGCGGGCCCTTTCGTTAGAATTGAGTCCCTTTCGTCCGACCCGATGACAACCATGCTGGTATTCCAGGCCCAGACCGCCCTGAGCGCCCACGCGCAATCGCGCCTCCAGGCGCGGCTGCGGGCGCTCGATGCAAGGCTGATGCTCGGGGCCGTATCGGACATCTATTTTGCCCAGCCTAAACCGGGGCAGGGCGTCGATGCGCGCGATCTGGCGCGGGTGCTGGGTGCCGCCGTGCTCGATGCGCCGCTGCCCGCAGGGCGGCTGGCGCTGCCGCGCCTGGGCACGATCTCGCCCTGGTCGAGCAAAACCACCGAAATCGTGCGCGGCGCGGGGCTGGCGGTGCGGCGGGTCGAGCGCGGCCAGCACTTCGCGGTGGCGGGGCTGACGCCCGGCATCGAACCGGCGGTGGCGGCGCTGCTGCACGATCCGATGACCCAATCGCTGGTGCCCGATCTTGCCGCGGCCGCCGCCCTGTTCGACGCGCCCGCGCCGGGCGGCGTGGTGCGCGTGCCGCTGGCCGGGCTGGAGGCGGCCAACGCGACGCTGGGCCTGGCGCTGTCCGCGGACGAGATCGACTACCTGCGCGAACGCTACGGCGCGCTGGGGCGCGATCCCACCGATGCCGAGCTGATGATGTTCGCGCAGGCCAACTCCGAGCACTGCCGGCACAAGATCTTCAACGCGAGCTGGACACTCGATGGGCAGGCGCAGCCGCGCAGCCTGTTCGCGATGATCCGCAACACCCACGCGAAGTCCCCCCAGCTCACCCTCAGCGCCTACAAGGACAACGCGGCGGTGATCGAGGGTTTCCCGGCGCGGCGCTTCCGGTGCGATCCTGAAGCCGGCACCTGGGGTGCCGGTGCGGTGCAGCCGGGTGCCTTCGCGATCAAGGTCGAAACCCACAACCACCCCACCGCGATCGCGCCCTTTCCGGGGGCCGCGACCGGCGCGGGCGGGGAAATCCGCGACGAAGGAGCCACCGGGCGCGGCGGCAAGCCCAAGGTCGGCCTGAACGGTTTTTCCGTCTCGCACCTGCGCATCCCGACCCTGCCGCAGCCCTGGGAAGCGGCGCGCCCGCTCAATCCGCGCATGGCCTCGGCCCTCCAGATCATGCTGGACGGGCCGCTCGGCGCGGCGGCCTTCAACAACGAGTTCGGCCGCCCGGCGGTCACCGGCTACTTTCGCAGCTTCGAGCTGGAAACCCCCGAATCGGGCCTGGTGCGCGGCTACGACAAGCCGATCATGCTGGCCGGCGGCGTCGGCGCGATCGATCCCGAACAGGTGGAAAAGCTCCCCGTGCGCCCCGGTGACGCGGTGGTGGTGCTGGGCGGCCCGGCGATGCTGATCGGGCTGGGCGGCGGTGCCGCCAGTTCGCTGGCCAGCGGCGCAAGTTCGGAAGGACTGGATTTCGCCTCGGTGCAGCGCGACAACCCGGAAATGCAGCGCCGTTGCCAGGAGGTGATCGACGCCTGCTTCGCGCGCGGTGCCGACAATCCGATCCGCAGCGCGCACGACGTCGGCGCGGGCGGGCTGTCCAACGCCATCCCCGAGCTGCTGCACGATTCGGGCGTGGGCGGGGTGATCGATCTTGCCGCCATTCCGCGCGACGACCCGTCGCTCTCGCCGATGCAGCTGTGGTGCAACGAGTCCCAGGAGCGCTACGTTCTGGGCATCGCGGCCGAACACCTCGACGCCTTCCGCGCGATCTGCGCCCGCGAGCGCTGTCCCCACGCCATCGTCGGCGTCGCCACGGTGGAGGAACACCTCCGCGTGGCCGAAGGCGCGCTCGACCAATCTCGAATCCCGAATCCTGAATTCCGCGGCGAAGCCGCCATCGACATCCCGATGGATCTTCTCTTCGGCAAGGCACCGAAGATGCACCGCGACGCCGAGCGCGGCGCGAACCCGCGCTGGCCGCGCCTGGATACCGGGGCGCTGGACCTGCGCGAGGCCGGCCTGCGCGTGCTGTCGCACCCGAGCGTGGCGAGCAAGAACTACCTGGTGACGATCGGCGATCGCACCGTCGGCGGCCTGGTGGCGCGTGACCAGATGGTCGGTCCCTGGCAGATCCCGCTGGCCGACTGCGGCATCAGCCTGGACGACTTCTCCGGATACACCGGGCAGGCGCTGTCGATCGGCGAGCGCGCGCCGCTGGCGCTGCTCGATTCCGCCGCCGCCGCGCGCATGGCGGTGGGCGAGGCCATCACCAACCTCCTGTCCGCGCCGGTGGCCGATCTCGCCGAGATCAAGCTTTCGGCCAACTGGATGGCCGCCTGTGGCCACGGCGACGAGGACGCGCGCCTGTTCGACGCCGTCCGCGCCGTGGGCATGGAGCTGTGCCCGGCGCTCGATATTTCGATCCCGGTCGGCAAGGACTCGCTGTCGATGGCCTCGCGCTGGCGCGGAAATGGGGAATCGGGAATCGGGAATGGCGAGAGCGCCGAATCTTCCGGTGCGGCTCCTGCTTCTACCGATTCCCGCCAATGCATCTCCCCCGTCTCGCTGGTGGTGTCGGCCTTCGCGCGGGTGCGCGACGTGCGCCAGGCGTTGACGCCGGTGCTGGCGCGCGAGGTCGATTCGGAGCTGTGGCTGATCGGGCTGGGCGGCGGCAAGCGCCGCCTCGGCGGTTCGATCCTGTCGCAGGTGCACGGTGCCTTTGGCGGCGAGCCGCCCGATCTTGATTCGCCCGAGCTGCTGCGAGGGTTGTTCGAACTGGTCCGCGACGCGCGCGACACCGGCATCGTCCTGGCCTGCCACGACCGCAGCGACGGCGGCGCGTTCGCCGCGCTGTGCGAGATGGCCTTCGCCTCGCACTGCGGGCTGGAAATCCAGCTCGATCACTGGGGTGACGACCCGTTCAGCATGCTGTTCTGCGAAGAGCTGGGCGTGATCGTGCAGGTGTCGATGGACGACCGTGCCGAATTCGCCGACCTGGTGGACCGGCACGGGCTCACCCACTGCGCGCAGCGCATCGGCAAGCCGCTGGCCTCACCGTGCGTGCGCGTGCTGGCCGGGCGCGACATGCTGGCCGAATGGGGCTGGCAGGAGCTGTTCGATGCCTGGTGGCAGGTGACGCACGCCATGCAAGCGCTGCGCGACACTCCCGAAAGTGCCGATGCCGAGCGCGAGGCGCGGCGCGATTTTTCCGCGCCGCCGCTCGCACCGAGGCTCGGCTTCGATCCGGCCGAGGACATTGCCGCGCCCTACATCGCCAGCGGCGCGCGCCCGCGCGTGGCGATCCTGCGCGAGCAGGGCGTCAACGGACAGGTCGAGATGGCGGCAGCCTTCGACCGTGCCGGCTTCGAGGCGGTGGACGTGCACATGACCGACCTGATCGAAGGCCGCCTGCGGCTGGACGACTTCCGCGGGCTGGCGGCCTGCGGCGGATTCAGCTACGGCGACGTACTCGGAGCCGGGCGCGGCTGGGCCACCTCGATCCTCGAGCGCGCGCCGCTGCGCGAGCAGTTCGCCGCGTTCTTCGCGCGCGACGACCGCTTCACCCTGGGCGTGTGCAACGGCTGCCAGATGCTCAGCCACCTGCGCGAACTGATCCCGGGTGCGCAGCACTGGCCGGTTTTCCTGCACAACGCCTCGGGGCGCTTCGAGGCGCGCCTGGCGATGCTGGAAGTGGAGGAGTCGCCGTCGATCTTCCTGCAGGGCATGGCTGGCTCGCGCCTTCCGGTGGCGACCTCGCACGGCGAGGGCCGCGCGACGTTCCGCGATCCTGCCGACGCCGCGCAGGCGCGCGTGGCGCTGCGCTATGTGGCACCGGACGGAGCAGCCTCGCCGGGCTACCCGTTCAATCCGAACGGCTCGACCGACGCCATTGCCGGCCTCACCAGCCTCGACGGTCGCGCCACCCTGATGATGCCGCACCCCGAGCGCGTGTTCCGCAGCGTGCAGATGTCCTGGCGGCCGGCCGACTGGGGTGAGGACGGGCCGTGGCTGCGGATGTTCCGCAATGCCCGCGCCTGGCTGGGCTGAGGGCGCGCGATGAAGATTTCCCCGCTGCGCGAGTTCATCTGGTCGGCCATGCTCTGGCTGCCGCTGATGTTCGCGCTCTGGTTTGCGCTCAACACGGTGGTGGCGTTTCCGATCGTGCGCATGGCGCACGTTTTCGTCGACTTTCTCGTGCCCGGATTGCTGAGCGAAGCCGGGCAGGATTACGCGCGCTTCGCCTACGCCTATATCGTGGACATCAGCCGCGTGCCCGGTCTGCCCGGTGGCAAGCTGGAGATCGACGAGCAGAGCGTCAACGTGCTGATTTACGCCTACTCCATGCCGCTGTTCTGCGGCCTGGTGGTGGCCAGCACCGACACTTGGCGGCGCACCTTCCTGCAGTGGGGCGTCGGCCTGGCGGTGCTCGCGGTGACGAGCGCCGCGGGCGTGGCCATGGAAGCGCTCTACACGATCCGCGACGGCACCGGCAACGCGGTCGCCGCCGCGCTCGCCGAGGAAGGCTTCGGCGATCTGGCCGCACAGGCCGGGCAGGCGGCCAACGCCTTCATCGCGCAGCGCTTCGATGCCGCCGGCATCAACGTCGAAGTGCTGGCGCTGGTGCGCCAGTTCGGCTATCTGATACTTCCACCGGTGGTTCCCATCGTGATGTGGATCCTGCTCAACCGTCCCTTCCTCGAAACCCTGGTCGGTTGGGACGAGGATCTGGGCGAAGACGCCGGCGGCAACCCGGGAGAAACCCCATGAATGCTCCATCCGCTGCGGCCGTGGCCGTGGACGTGGACGATCAGGATGCCGTGCTGGACCAGCGCGAGGATCTGATCTGCCAGCAGCTGCTCGCGCGCGGCCGGCTCAAGGACGCCGATTTCGCCCGCGCCCGCCGCCTGCACGAGGAATCGGGCGGCGGCAGCCTGGTGTCGCTGATGACGCGCATCGGCCTGGTGTCGGAGCGCGACGTGGCCGAAGCCAGCGCCGAGGTGTTCGACCTGCCGCTGGTGACCTCCAGGGATTTCCCCGAGAATCCGCCGTCGGTGCAGATCTCGGTGCGCTTCCTCAAGCAGCAGCACGTCTGCCCGCTGGCCGAAACCGAGGAGTGCATCGAGCTGCTGGTGGCCGATCCGGCCGACGACTATCCGGTCGATGCCATCCGCATGGCGACAGGGCGCGAGGTGGCGGTGAGGGTCGGGCTGCGCGCGGAGATCGATGACCTGATCGAGCGCTATTTCGGCACCGGGCGCTCGGCCATGGGCACCATCGTGGAAGACCTGGGCGAAGGCGCGGATGCCCGCGACGAGGACGATGTCGAGCACCTGCGCGACCTCGCCTCCGAGGCCCCGGTGATCCGCCTGGTGAACCTCATCATCCAGCGCGCGGTGGAACAGCGCACCTCCGACATCCACATCGAACCCTTCGAGAACCGCCTGAAGGTGCGCTACCGCATCGACGGCGTGCTGGAGGAAGCCGAATCCCCGCCCGCCAACCTCACCGCCGCGGTGATCTCGCGCGTCAAGATCATGGCCAAGCTCAACATCGCCGAGCGCCGCCTGCCGCAGGACGGCCGCATCATGATCCGGGTGCAGGGCAAGGAGCTGGACCTGCGCGTGTCCACCGTGCCGACCGCGCACGGCGAGTCGGTGGTGATGCGTATCCTGGACCGCGAATCCATCGTCTTCGACTTCAAGAAACTCGGCTTCACCGACCAGTTCCTGGCCGACTTCCTCAAGGTGCTGGAGCTGCCGCACGGCATCCTGCTGGTCACCGGCCCGACCGGCTCGGGCAAGACCACGACGCTCTACACCGCGCTCTCCCAGCTCAACACCCCGGACGTGAAGATCATCACGGTCGAGGACCCGGTCGAATACCAGCTCGAAGGCGTCAACCAGATCCAGGCCAAGCCGCAGATCGGGCTGGATTTTTCGCACGCGCTGCGCTCGATCGTGCGGCAGGACCCGGACATCATCATGATCGGCGAAATGCGCGATCTTGAAACCGCCAAGATCGCGATCCAGTCCGCGCTCACCGGCCACCTGGTGCTGTCCACCCTGCACACCAACAACGCCGCCGGCGGCGTCACCCGCCTGCTCGACATGGGCGTGGAGGATTACCTTCTCACCTCCACCGTCAACGGCATCCTGGCGCAGCGCCTGGTGCGGCGCCTGGAACCCACCCACGCCGAACGCTACGAACCCTCGCCGGAAGTGATCGAAGAGTTCGACCTGCGCAAGTTCCAGCCCGAGGGCACGATCCACCTCTACCGCCCGGTGCCTTCCGCACTCACTCCCACCGGCTACCTCGGCCGTACCACGATCATGGAGTTCCTCGTGGTCACCGAGCCGATCCGCCGCCTGGTGATGAAGCACGCCGATACCAACCTCATCGAGGAAGAAGCCCGCAGGCTCGGCATGCGCACCATGTACGAGGATGGCCTGGTCAAGGCGATGCAGGGCGTCACCACGATCGAGGAAGTGCTGCGCGTGACGCAGGAGAGTTGAGCGATGAGATTGGGGATTCGAGATTCGGGATTCGCAACGGCGGGCGTCGCTTCGCCGGTTGCGCCTTCGTGTTCCGGCACGCCTGACGGGCCGGCTTTTCCCCAATCCCCAATCCCCAATCCCGAATTCCGGTAATGCCCCACTTCCGCTACAAGGCCCTGAGCACCGCCGGTGATCCGATCGAGGGCGTGATGGAAGCCGCCAGCGCGGAGGAGGTCATCGTGCGGCTGCAGGATGCCGGCAATCTGCCGCTGGACGCGCGCCCGGCGGACGATTCCGGCGGCTCGCTGGCGGCGCTGTTCCGGCGTGCGCCGATGAAGGGCGCGCAGGTGTTGCAGTTCACCCAGCAGCTGGCGACGCTGCTGGGTGCGGGGCAGCCGCTGGATCGCGCCCTGCAGATCCTCCTCGACCTGCCCGACTCGCCCGAGGCGCGGCGCGTGATCGAGCGGGTGCGCGATGCGGTGCGCGGCGGCACGCCGCTGTCGCAGGCGCTGGAACAGGAAGAGGGCGTGTTTTCGCGGCTCTACGTGAACATGGTGCGCGCCGGCGAGGCGGGTGGCTCGCTGCACGACACCCTGAAGCGCCTGGCCGAGTACCTTGAGCGCAGCAAGGCGCTGCGCGAATCGGTGATCAACGCGCTGATCTACCCGAGTATCCTCGTGCTGATGGTGTTCGGCGCGCTGCTGCTGCTGCTGGGCTACGTGGTGCCGCAGTTCCTGCCGCTGTTCGAGGACATGGACGTGGAGATGCCGCTGTTGACCCAGGTGGTGATGGCCCTGGGCAACTTCGTCAGCGGCTACTGGTGGCTGCTGCTGGCCGGCCTGGTGGCCGGCTTCATGCTGCTGCGGCGACGCCTGGCCGATCCGCAGACCCGGCGCGGGTTCGACGCCTGGGTACTCAGGCGCGGCCTCGTCGGCGGACTGGTCGCGCGTCTGGAAACCGCGCGCCTGGCCCGCACCCTGGGAACTTTGGTGCACAACGGCGTTCCATTGCTCACCGCACTGTCGATCGCGCGCAACGTGATGGGGAACCTCGCGCTGTCCGATGCGGTCGAAGCCGCCAGCGCGGAGGTCAAGACCGGTGGCGGTCTGGCGCAGGCGTTGGGGCGCAGCAAGCTGTTCCCGCGCCTGGCGCTGCAGATGGTCGCGGTGGGCGAGGAATCGGGGGATCTGGATACCATGCTCACCAAGGTCGCCGACACCTTCGACCAGGAGGTCAAGAACACCGTCGAACGCCTGCTGGCGGCGCTGGTGCCGGCAGTGACGGTGTTCATGGCGGCGGCGGTGGCCCTGATCATGATGGCCATCCTGATCCCGATCTTCAGCCTCACCAATGCGGTGGGCTGACACACAAGTGAATACGGACGCATGATGATGAAGACGCAACGCAGCTCACGGATCGCAGCCCGCGCCCAGCGCGGTTTCAGCCTGATCGAAATCCTGATCGTGGTGGCGCTGATCGCGGTGATCGCAGGCATGGTCGCCAACCAGGTGTTTGGCGGGCAGGACAAGGCCAAGTACAAGCTGGCCCAGACCGACATCACCTCGCTTTCCGCGAAGGTCGGCCAGTTCGAAATGGACGTGGGCGATCTTCCGCAGCGCCTGGAAGACCTGATCAGCTCACCCGGCAACGCCAAGGGCTGGCTGGGTCCGTACATCAAGGAAGGTTCGCTGAAGGATCCGTGGAACACGCCCTACGAGTACCGCGTCAGCGGCCGCACGTTCACCATCACCAGCTACGGTGCCGACAAGAAACCCGGCGGTGCCGGTGTGGATGCGGACATCACCAACGAGTGAGGACCGTGCCGGGCGCGCGTGCGACCGGAGAGGACATGCCGATGCGCGTCGCACGCGGATTCACGCTGGTCGAGATCCTCGCGGTCGTCGCGCTGATCGCGCTGGCGATGACCCTGGTCGCGGTCACCGTCGGTGACGGGCTGACCGGCGCGCGGGTCAAGGCCGCCAGCCGCGACCTCGTGGCCGCGATGCGCTACACCCGCGGGCAGGCGATCGTGAAGCGCGAGCCGCAGGCGATCGCCATCGACGTGGACGGGCGGCGCTACCGTGCGCCGCGGCGCAAGTGGGTCGAACTGCCGAAGAACATGGAGATGAAGCTGGTCACCGCACGCTCGGAAATGGAAGGCGAGGGCATCGGCCGCATCCGCTTCTTTCCCGACGGTGCCTCCACCGGCGGCAACGTCGAGCTGATCCTGGGCGAGGTCGCGTGGCGCATCGAGGTCAACTGGCTGACCGGCGAGGTGAGCGTGATCGAACCCAAGGACCGGGAGCGCTGAGATGAGGGTGTCCAGGCCAGGAAGGGCGCAGCGCGGATTCACCCTGATCGAGATCGTGGTGGCATTCTCGCTGCTGGCGATCGGGCTGGCGGCGGCGATGCAGATCGCGGTGAGCTCGATGCGCCAGGCACGCAGCGCCGAGGCCTTCACCGAGGCCTCGCTGTACGCCCAGTCCCTGCTCGATGGTCTGGGCGTGGGCGAGCGCCTGCAGGAAGGCGGCGACTCGGGCCGTTTCGGCGACCGCTATGCGTGGGATCTGGAGGTCACGCCCTATGACGTGGCCAGCGATCCCCCGATCGATCCGGCGATGGTGCCGGTGCAGCTTTACCGGCTCGATCTGCGGGTGCGCTGGGAGCGCGGCCGCAACGACTACGAGGCGCGGTTCTCGACCCTGCGTGCGCTCACGCCGGAGGTGCGATGAACGCCCCGCGCCGCGCCCGCGGCTTCACCCTGCTGGAAGTGCTGATCGCCATCACCCTGCTGGCGCTGCTCATCGCCATGGCCTTCGGCACGCTGCGCGGCGCGGTCGCCACCACCCACGCCGGCGAGCGCGTGGTGACCTGGACCAACCAGACACGCACCGTGCAGGAGTTCCTGCGCCGCCAGCTATCCCACGCCATGTCGATACCCTTCGATCGGCAGGAGGACATCGGCGAGAACCGCGTGTTCGAGGCCGGCCGCGACGAGCTGCGGTTCGTCGGGCCGATGCCCGGCCATCTGGCCAACGGCGGGCCGCACGTCCAGTGGATCACCCTGGCCGGCAGCGAAATCCTGTTCGACCACGCCCAGCTCAACGGCTACGACCCGGACAGCCCCAAGGCCAACAATCCGCGCGACCCGGTGCTGCTGATGGCCGGCGTCGCTTCCGCCCACTTCGAATACCGCGGCCTGGACGAGAACGGCGAGCTGGGTGAGTGGGCGCGCGAGTGGGACAACGTGCAACAGCTGCCGCTGCTGGTGCGCGTGATGGTGGAGTTCGAGGCCGAGAACCGCGTCTGGCCCGATCTGGAAATCCCGGTCCTGGCCGGCAGCAGCATGCCCACGATGTTCCGGATGCGCCGCCCCGGCATCCGCAGCGGTTCCGAATCGGAGTCCAGGCGGTGACCCGCCGCCCGCCCGCGCCGTTTCCTGCCGCCCGCGCGCAGCGCGGCGTCGCCTTCGTGGTGGTGCTGTGGCTGATGGCGCTGCTGACGATCCTGCTGGGGGCCTTCGCGCTGCTCACCCGCACCGAGGGCATGCAGGCGCGCTGGCTCTATGACGCTACCGTGGCGCGCTACGCCGCCGAAGCCGGCATCCACGAGTCCGTGCTGTTCCTGTCGGTGCCCGATCCGATGCTGCGCTGGATCCCGGACGGGCGCGAGTACCAGATCGCGTTCGACGAGGCCCGGCTGACGATCCGGATCACCGACGAATCCGGCCTGGTCGACCTCAATACCGCCGACATGTCGATGCTGACGGAACTGTTCCGGGGTGCGGGCGTCGAAGAGGATCAGGCTGTCGCGCTGGCGGCGGCGATCCAGGACTGGCGCGATGCGGATGATCTGGTTTCACCCAACGGGGCCGAAGAGGCGGAATACGATGCCGAAGGCTACGCCTGGGGGCCGAAGAACGCCCCGTTCGACATGGTGTCGGAACTGCTGCAGGTGCTGGGCATGACGCCCGAGCTCATGCAGCGCATCGAGCCGGCGGTGACGGTCTATGGCGGGCAGTCGCGCCCGAACCTGGCGTTCGCGCCGCTGGAGGTGCTGCTGACCATTCCGGGCATGACGCCCGAGCTCGCCCAGCAGATCATCGACGCGCGCCACGCCTGGGATCCCAACAGCGGCATGCCGGCCCCGGTGCTGCCCGATGGCACGGCGCTGATGGCGCAGGGCGGCACCGGCACGTATAGTATCGAGTCCCGCGCCACGCTTCCCAACGGAACCTGGACGCAGGTGGATGCCACGATCCGGCTTGGCGGCGGCGGAGTCTCCGGCATGGCATTTACGGTCCTGCGGTGGCAGGACGGCGGTTCCTTCTGAGCTTTCATGCCCTCGATTCCCGATCAACTTGCCCAGTCTTTGAGCCGCATCGGCGTGCGCTATGCGCAAAGTCCGGTGCCGCGCTTCCTGCGCTGGTGGGGTGGCGAGCTGCGCGCCTGTCTTCCGGTGCGCTGGCGCCACCGTTTCCACGTGGCCGAGCGCGCCGTGCTGCTGCGGCGCGATGGCGATGCCTATGCGGTGAGCCTGCAGCAGGGCAGCGCGCTGGAGGAACTGGGCCGCATTCCGGCGCTGCCGGCCGAGGGCCTTCCGGCGGCGCTCAACGGGCTGCTGGACGAGGATTTCCGCGAGGTTCGTCGCATCCTGCTGGTGCCGTCCGATGCCGTGCTGCGGCGCACGCTCCATCTTCCCGCCGCCGCGCTGGAGAACCTCGCCGGCGTGATCGGGTTCGAGCTGGATCGCCAGACGCCGTTCCGCGCCGAGCAGGTCCACCACGACAGCCGGGTGCTGCCGCACGCTGCCGACGCCCGCCAGATTCCGGTGCAGCTCGGGCTGATCACGCGCGAGCGCATGGCGCGCGAGCTGGCCGATGTCGATGGCCTGGCTTCCACCCTCAGCGCGGTCGATTCGGCCGATGCCGCCGGCGCGCGCGCCGGATTCAATTTCCTGCCCGCGGAGCTGCGCGCGCGCCGCGCGCACACCTTCGCCTGGCTGATGGGAGGGCTGGCGCTGGCCACGCTGTTCTTCCTCTGGCTGGGCATGAGCCGCATCATCGACAACCGCGCCGATGCCATCGTCCGCCTCACCGCCGAGGTGGAGGCGCAGCGCGACGAGGCGCGCGCGGTGACGCGGCTGCGCGACGAACTGGATGCTGCCGTCGCGGGGGCCAATTTCCTGGCGGTCGAAAAGCTGGACCAGCCGTCGATGCTGCTTTTGCTCGACGAGCTCACCCGCAAGCTGCCGGACGATACCTTCATCGATCGCCTGAGCGTCACGCGCGGCGAACTGACCCTGGCCGGGCAGAGCGGGCAGGCACCCAAGCTGGTCGAACTGCTGCAGGACAGCGTCACGTTCCGCTCGCCGTCGCTGAGCGGACCGATCCAGCCCGACCCGCGCACCGGCAAGGACCGCTTCAACATCGCCGCCCGGTTCGGCAAGCCTGCGGAGGATGGCGATGCGCCTGACGCCGGACGCTAGACACGGCCGCCTGCTCGCCGTCGTGCTGCTGCTCATCGCCCTGCTGCTGGGCTATCTGGGCGGGGTGCACTGGTGGTTCGTGGCGCCGCTGATGAAATCGCGCGGCGAGATGATCGACCTGCGCGAGGAAGAAGCGCGGTTTCGCGCCATTGCCCAGCAGCGCGACGCGATCCGCGAGGCGCTGGGCGAAGTGCGCGCGTTCGAGGCCGGCAATCCCGGCTTCCTTGTCGAAGCCAACTTCGACCTCGCCGCCTCGGCCCTGATCCAGCGCCTGCAGGAACAGATCGACACCCTGCAGGCGGGCGACCGCTGCGCCCTGGTCAGCCGCACGCCGTTCCGCGGAACGGGGGGCTCGGGCCGCGCCGCCGAATCCGACACCCCGTTCGAGAAGGTCACGATCAAGGTGCGGATGCGCTGCGAGATGGAGTTTTTCGGCCTCCTGATGCATGGGCTGGAGAGCGGCAGCCCGCAGCTTTTCGTCGCCGAGCTCACCATCACCGGGCGTCGCGGCGCGCCCGTGCCGCAGGGGCGCGGGCCGGTCGGCGTGCAGCAGCAGGGCTACCTCGACACCGCATTCGACCTCTACGGCTACCTGCGCCGCAGCGCAGGAGGCAAGAAATGACCCCGCGCCTGCTGCAGCTCACATCCGCCCAGCGGCTTCCGGCGCTCCTGGCCGCCGTGGTCACGCTCTGGGCGCTGCTTTTTGCCATCGCCGGCCTGACCGGCCTGGGCGGGCGCTATCGCGTGCACCCCGATGACCCGGCGCGCGTGCCGCCGCTGCCGGCGCTGGATCTTTCCCAGGCGCGCAGCCCGCTGCAGCCGGTGGAAGCCTACGCCGACATCGGCGAGCGACCGCTGTTCAACGCCGACCGCCGCCCCTTGCCCTTCGATGATGCCAAGGCCGATGCCGGCGCGGAAGGCGAGCCGCCGCCGCCCGCGGCACCGCTCGATGTGGTGGTCACCAGCATCATCATGACGCCGAGCCTGAAGCTGGCCATCGTCACCGACACGCGCAGCGGCAAGAGCGTCTCGGTGAAAGAGGGGCAGGTGCTGGACGGCGAGTTCGCCGGATGGAGCCTGAAGGAACTGCAGGCGCGAAAGGCGGTCTTTTCCGGTCCGGGGGGCGAGGTCAGCGCGGATCTGCGGGTGTTCGACGGCGCCGGCGGGCAGGCTCCGACGCCCTTCGCCGTGCCCCAGGTTGCCGAACCCGGCAGCGCCGCGCCTCCCGGCCAGGCTGCCGGCGCGGCTCCCGCGCAGCAGCCGGCGCAGGGTGCGGAAGGCGAGGCCAAGACCGAGACGCTGACGCCCGAACAGCGATCCGAAATGATCCGCCGCCGCATCGAGGAGCGGCGCCGTCAGATGCGCGAAGAAGCCGCGCGTGCCAACAACAGGTAGGACTTGACCAGGTGAATCCCATCCATCCAACCAGTTTTTCGCAGGCGCGCGCGGCGCGATCTGCGTTCGTGCGCGTGCTGTGCGCGACGGCTGTGCTCGTGCTGCTTGCCGGCTGCGCCGCACGCGAACCGCGCCAGACGTTCCGCCCGTTCGATTCCTATGCCGAAAACGCCTGGCGCCAGAATGCCGAAGAGGCACCCGGCACCGCGACCGAAGCTGCCGCCGAGGCCGAGCCGGAGGCCGGAAACGAGCGCGAGAACGTCTCCAAACCGGGCACCGGCCGCTTCATCAACGAAGAAGTCGCGCGCCGCGCGCCGCCCGGCCCGGGGCCGACCGGCGAGGTATCGTTCAACTTCGAGGGCGAATCGCTGCACGCGGTGGTCAAGGCCATCCTGGGCGACTTCCTGCAGCAGAACTACGTGATCGCGCCGGGCGTGCAGGGCAACGTCACCTTCTCCACCGCCAAGCCGCTGCGCGGCGACCAGGCGCTGTCGATCCTGGAAATGCTGCTGCGCTGGAACAACACCACCATGGTCTGGCAGGACGGCCGCTACACCATCCTGCCGGTGCAGCAGGCGCTGCCGGGCAACCTCACCCCGCGCTCGGGGCCGCTGCAGAACATGCGCGGCTACGAGGTGCGCGCGGTGCCGCTGCAGTTCATCTCGGCCGTCGAGATGGAAAAGCTGCTCAAGCCCTACGCCAAGCCGGAAGCGGTGGTGAGCGTGGATTCGATGCGCAACATGCTGGTGCTGGCCGGTTCGCGCGCCGAACTGGACAACTACCTCCACACCGTCGCGGTGTTCGACATCGACTGGCTGGAAGGCATGTCCGTGGGCGTGTTCAACCTGACCCAGACCGAAGCCACCAAGACCGTCGCCGAACTGGACAAGATCTTCGGCGAAGGCAGCAACACGCCGATGGCCGGCATGTTCCGCTTCATGCCGCTGGAAGGGATCAACTCGATCCTGGTCATCACCCCGCAGCCCAAGTACCTCGGCCGCATCGGCGAGTGGATAGAACGCTTCGACCTCGGCGGCGGGCAGGCCGGGCAGCGGCTCTACACCTACGCGGTCAAGAACGTGAAGGCGATGGATCTGGCGAGCACGCTGTCCGAAGTGTTCGGCGCGCCCGCGCCGGCGTCGCGCTCCAGCTCCGGCGGCAGCGTTGCGCCCGGTCTTGAATCGGTGGAAGTGCGCAGCGTCGGTGCCGACGGCAGCGTCACGCCGCCGCAGGCCCGCGACACCCGCCGCAACGATCGCACCCAGATGCGTACCCCCAAGCGCGGCGATGGCGAATTCGTCGCCGCAGGGGCCGATGGCGCGCCGGTGGTCGATTCCAGCGGCGGCATCGCGCTGGGTGCCAGCGACGAGATCCGCGTGTCCGCCGTGGAGGAAAGCAACTCCATCCTGGTGCTGGCCACCTCGCCGCAGTGGGAATCGATCCGCCGCGTGATCGAGCGGCTCGACACCATCCCGCTGCAGGTGCACATTGAGGCCAAAATCCTCCAGGTCACCCTCAACGACCAGCTCAGATACGGCATCCAGTGGTACTTCGAGAACGCCATCGGCGGGATCGAGGGTGCCGGCTCCGCGCTGCAGGAGCTCGCAGGCAGCGCCCGCGGCTGGAGCGACTATGCCGGCAGCATCGTCGGCGGCAACCTCGGTTGGACCTTCATCGGCCCCAACATGGCCGCCATCATCAACACCCTGGATTCTGTCTCCACCGTGCACGTGCTCTCGGCCCCCTCGGTGGTGGTACTGAACAACAAGCAGGCGTCGATCAACGTCGGCACCCAGATCCCGGTGAACTCGAGCTTCATCAACACCGGCCTGGGCAACACCCAGAGCCAGACCTACGTCCAGTTCCGCGACACCGGCATCACCCTGAGCGTCACCCCGCGCGTCAATCCGGGTGGCTTGGTGTTCATGGAGATCGACCAGCAGGACAGCACCCCGGGCGCGGCCGACGATGCCGTCAACGGCAACGTCCCGGTCGACCAGCGCAAGATCAAGACCGAGATCGCGGTGCAGTCGGGCCAGACGGTCCTGCTCGGCGGCCTCATCAAGCAGACCGATTCCAAGGCATCCAGCGGCATACCGGGCCTGCACCGCATTCCCATCATCGGCGGCCTGTTCGGCGGCAAGAGCCAGCAGAGCCAGCGCCAGGAGCTGCTCGTGATGCTCACCCCCGTGGTCATCCGCAACAGCGACGACGCCCGCCGCCTCACCGACGAATACTCGAGCCAGTTCCGCGCGCTCGAACCGCTGCGCGCAAGGGGCCCGGCACCGGCGAGTGCGCCGGCCCAGGCCGCGCCGGCGGCGACCTACGATCAATGAAGGAGTTGTCGACCATGTTCAACCGTATTCTGCCGGCCATCGTTCTGGCCCTGCTGGTTTCCGCCTGCGGCACCACCGGATCCACCCGCACCAAGGTGCCGCAGACGCCCGAAGAGGCGATCACGCAGCGCGCGCAGGAGCGCTGGAAGCTCATCGTCGCCGGCGACTTCAAGTCCGCCTACGAGTACCTGACGCCAGGTGCCCGCGCGGTGATGTCGCTGGACGCCTACGCGGGCCGGCTCGGCATGGCGCAGATCAAGTGGACCGGCTCCACGGTCGACTGGGTCAAGTGCGAGGATGCCGACATCTGCCAGGCGCAGGTGGCCGTGGACACCCTCATCACCATCCCCGGCACCGGCCAAGGACAGGTTCCCGGCCAGACCAGGCTGGTGGAAAGCTGGCTGCGCTCGGACGGCCAGTGGTACTTCCTGCCCAGCCGCATCCAGTGATCGCCGCAATCCGCCTCCCGCACGGGCCGGAAGCGGGTATGATGACCGCCGCCGCCAGGATGTACCGGAGGCGACCGTTTATTGAACAAGCAATGACCATCGATCGGGGCTTGGTGGTCATTGCAATGGGGTTTGTGTCTGTCTATACTCCCATCCGCTAGCCTGTCCGCAGAAGCGTGATGCACGAAGTGCCGCGCCTCGGATGGATGGCAAATAAGAAGCCCTGTGAACGTTCCTTAGGAGTGTTGTGATGAAAAAGAATTCGCTGACTACAGCCATCATCGCCGGCGTCGCCGGTGTTGCTGGTCTGGTAGGCGTGGCTGGTGCCGTCAACCTGAACCCGGACGGCCTCGGCCAGGTTCTGCTGTATCCCTACTACACGGTCAACGGTGGCAACTCCACCCACATCGCCGTGGTCAACACCACCGACCGAGTGAAGGCCGTCAAGGTCCGCTTCCTCGAGTCCGTGAACAGCGCGGAAGTCCTGGACTTCAACCTGTACCTCTCGCCGTACGACGTGTGGGGCGCCGAGATCCAGGCCGATGGCACCAGCGGTGCCAGCCTGCACATCAATGACACCTCGTGCACCGTGCCGAAGATCTCGAACGGCACGCCGTTCGTGGACTACGAGTTCGCCTACAACACGCCGGACGCGCTCGCCGCTCTCGGCCTCGCGCGTACCCGTCAGGGCCACGTGGAAATCATCGAGATGGGCAACGTGACCGGTGCGCTGGCCGCGGCCGCCACCCACACCTCCGCCGGCGTTCCGGCCAACTGCAACGCCCTCGTCAGCGCGTGGGACGGCGGTGCGTGGTTCGCTGATTCGAATGCGAACATCGAGACTCCGAACGGCGGCCTGTTTGGTTCGGCCGTGATCGTCTCCGGCGAGTGGGGCCGCACCCTGAGCTACAACGCCGACGCCATCGACGGCTTCTTCACCGTCGCGGGCAGCAACCTGCACTTCAATCCGGGCGACGTGAACCCGACCCTGGCGTATGCGGACAATGGCGGTGTGGCCACCGCGCGCGTGTTCTCGAACGGCGCGCTGTACCAGATCGACTATGCTGCTGGTGCGGTGGATGCGGTGTCGGCGGTGCTGACCTCGCGCTACATCTACAACGAGTTCTTCATCAGCCCGGCGCTGGCGGCCTCGTCCGAGTGGGTGGTCACCTTCCCGACCAAGCGTCAGCACATCCACACGGCTTCGTCGAGCTACATGATGCCGTTCACCGCGCCGCTCGGTACCCGTGGCTCCTGCCATGCCTATGACATCCGCTACTGGGACCGCGAGGAGCGCACCACCACCACGCGCCTGATCCCGTCGCCGCCGCCGCCGGTCTCCGGCTTCGGCCTCTGCTACGAAGCCAACGTCGTCGCGTTCGGCCAGGAGCTGGGGGCGTCCACGCCGACCAACATCCTGGCGGCCACCCCGGCCCTGGGCGCGATGGGTCTGACCCCGTTCGCCTTCAACGAGGGCTGGGCGCGCATCGAGTTCGACGATCCGAACGTTGCGGGCTTCCAGTACTGGCTGCCGGCTCCTCTGGGCGGCGATCAGGCTCTGATCGGTCAGCCGGTCAGCGGCTTCTGGGCCTCCGAGCTGGTCAACACCGATGTGGGTGAGGGCGTGCGCATCAACTACGGCGTGGTCCACAAGCACCGCCACAGCCGCGACTGCCGCGTCGCTCCGGTTGGTGCCACGAGCGGCTCGATTTCCAGCGCGGCTCTGGCCTGCCCGAGCCTCTGATCGCCCTTCGGCTTTCAGTTCGCTGATGGTAAAAAGCATCGGGGCCTTCGGGCCCCGATGTCTTTTTGTGCCTTCGTAAAACGTCTTTTGTGCGTTCGTAAAACACCCCGTCGGTGACGTAGCCCCGACCTGCGCGCCGTTACCGTGCGCGTCGTGGCGCACCGCTTCCGCAGGTCGGCCCTACGCGGCCGACGCTGCCGGGCATCGAACACCCGTCGGGGACGTAGCCCCGACCTACGAGCCGTTGCCGTGCGCATCGTGGCGCGTCGCCTCCGTAGGTCGGCCCTACGCGGCCGACGTTGCCGGGTATCAAACACCGCATCGGGGACGTAGCCCCGACCTTGCGCCCGCCCTCCCTGGCATGGCGAATGCGGAAAATCCGGATGCGGCATCGGGTTGAATTCCGATGCTGCCGTTCGCGGCACGCATCCATCCTTCCGCCATGCCTCGCTACCGACGCTACTACCGTGATGGGCAAACCGTTTTCCTCACCCTGGTCACCCAAGGCCGCCGCCCGTGGATGTCCGATCCCGCCGGGTGCCGAGAGGTCCTTGCGGCCCTGCGCGCGGCGCGGGCACTGCATCCGTTTTCCCACCACGCGCACGTGCTCCTGCCCGAGCATCTCCACCTCCTGCTGAGCCCACATCACGGGGTTTGCATTTCGGATCTGGTCGGATGCTTCAAGCGAGCCGCCCAGGCCGGCCTGCATCGGGCCGGCCTCGCATCGTCCGGACTGTGGCAGCAGCGCTACTACGACCATATCGTGCGCGACCATGAGGACTTTTCCCGACACCTGGATTACGTGCATTTCAATCCGGTCAAACACGGGTTGAGCACCCATGCCGCGTCCTGGCCCTGGTCGAGCCTGGCGGCATGGCAAGCGCGAGGGGTGTATCCGTCGACATGGGGCGCAATACCGCCCGAACGCATCCACGGCATGAGCGAATCGTGAGAGCGCCCTGGGGAGACATCGAACACCCCGTCGGGGACGTAGCCCCGACCTACGGGCCGTTGCCGTGCGCGTCGTGGCGCACCGCTTCCGTAGGTCGGCCTTACATGGCCGACGTTGCCGGGCATCGAACATCGCGTCGGGCATCAAACACCGCGTCGGGGGCGTAGCCCCGACCTACGCGCCGTCGCCGTGCGCGTCGTGGCGCGTTGCTTCCGTAGGTCGGCCCTACGCGGCCGACGTTGCCTACTACCCGCCCGGATGCCTTACACTTGAAGACGCTGCCGCCACGTCTACCGCCGCCGCTCCAACCCCGCGCGCGGATTGGGACGGTTCATTCGTTGTTCCGTATCATCGGCGGCCGTTGTCTCATCGCGTCGCCGCAGCGCGGCATGGTTCTGGATGGATTCTGCTCAGGAGATCGACATGAAGTCACGCAACGTACTTGCCGCCGCGGTGGCTGTGGTGCTGCTGTGCGGTGCGCCGCTCGCGGTGCAAGCCCAGCAGGCACCTATCAAGGTGGTTCTGAAGAACGTCCCTGCGCTCCCCGGCGCGACGGGCAACGCGGTGGGCACGGTGGATGGCGATTCCCAGCAGAAGGCCGCGATCCCGCTGATCGGTACCGAGGCGAAACTCGACAGTCACGGCAACATCGTGGTGGACTGCCTCAAGACGAACGGCGACTGCCCCAACATCGGCGCGGGCGGCGGTGCGATCACCGGCACCCCCACCTTGAGCTTCACGGTGCCTTCCGCCACGGTAGCCTTGGGTGACACATCCACCCGGCTGCAGTGGACCACCACGAATGCCGACGCCTGCTACGGCGTGCAGATCGAGAAGAAGAGCACGACTGGAGCCTGGGCACCCTACACGGGTACCGGCAGCAGCGCCTGGAGCAAGGAGTGGCCCGCGAACGGGACTGCCAGCACCGGCTTCGCGCTGGGCAACCTCGAGCGCAGCGCCACGGCCGGCGTCGAAACCGAATACCGATTCACCCTGCGCTGCTATTCCAAGACCGTAGGCGATGTCGGCGGTACCGACGCCGTCGCGATCCAGCAAGTTCCAGTGAGTGGCATTGTAAAGCTCGCCTCCTCCACCGGCACCCCGCCCTCCGGCGGCTCCGACTACTGCAGCGAGTACTACCCCGCGGGTCATCCGGCGCGCAGCGCGCCGGGCTTCTCGGTGCCTACGACCATCCTGCAGCCAGTGATCAAGCAGTTCCAAGAGGTGTTTGCGAGCGGTAGTGGACTGGGTCCTGCGATCACCTTGCTGGATGTCATCAACAGCGGTCAGGATGGCCGCGGGGCCTTTGCTGGCCCCCACGGGGGACCAGGCAAATACATGTCCATCCCCATTGATATCCCGGCCAGCACGCCGGCGGGGACGGGAATCTCGCTCCAAATCATAGAACCACAGAACTATCAGGGGATGGATCACTCTCTCCTGTTTGAGGCCAACATCAGCCCCTGCCAGGGGGATTTCCGCGCCCCTGCGGTTAACAATGCTTCCAGCGATTACTACGACCGCAATCAGTGTCGCACAACCGGAACGAGTCTGTATGCGACCACTGGCAATCTGATCGGGCCGGCCACCTACTGCTTCCTGAAGCCGGGCGCGCGCATGTATATCAACGTTACCAACCACAGCCTGGACGCCTACCGCGCCACGGGCGCCCCGCCGGTGTGGGGCTGCGATGCAGGCGTCACCAACTGCGGCAAGAAGGTTGACGTCAGGAGGAGAACCGGTGGCTGAGCTTCCTGCTTTTGGCCTGGGCACCGGCCGCCGCGCCACTGCCGCCGCGCTGGCGCTCGTGTTGGGCTCGCCGCTGTGCCTGGCGGCAACCGGCGGCACGCTTGCCCCGGCGGATACCGTCGCCCAGCGCGGCGACGCCACGCTGACGGTCGCCCTGGTCGACCAGCGCGTGGCGGAAATGCCCGAGAAGATACGCTCGGACTATCTGGACGATCCCGAGCGCATGGCCCGCATGATCGACGGCATGCTGCTGACCCTGCAGCTCGCTGCGCAGGCGGAGAAGGACGGGCTCCAGCCGTCCCCGGCGCAGGCCGCCGGGGGCAGCGAGCTGGAGCGCGTCACCGGGCTGGCCAATGCGCTGATGGAGCACGTGTCGCCCAGCGTCACCGACGAGCAGGTGCGGCAGATCGCGCGCGAGCGCTATCAGGCCAACAAAGCGGAATATGCAAAGCCCGCCACCTACACGCTGCGTCACTTGAAGGTATCGGAAGAAAAGTACGGCGGGGTCGCCGCCAAGCTGGTCGCGGAGAATGCGCGGCAGCGGGCGCTGGAGGGCGAGGATTTCACCGCCATCATTGCCGAGCTGCAAGATCCCGATGCGCCCGGCGAGTTCAACGGGGATGTTCCGCTGACCGATCTTTTGCGGGTGGACCAGGTCGTGCGCCTGAGCATTGCCGCGCTGAAGAGCCGGCCGGGCTTCACCGAGGTGTTCGAAGGCGGCGGTGGCTACAACCTCATCGAACTGGTCAGCAGCAATCCGGCCGTGGTGCCTCCCTTCGAGGACGTGCGTGGCCAGATCGAGACCGCCATCAAGTCCGAAGTGGCCCAGCAGGCGCGCACCACCTACATGAAGCGCTTCGTGCAGATGCCGACGCAGATGAACGATGAAGTCGTGCAGCAGCTGTTCTCGCGCTACTTCACCGACGCCGATCCCGCCATCGTCCCCACCCCGAAGCCGTCGTCGGGGACGTAGCCCCGACCTGCGAGCCGCCGCACGCTTCCGTAGGTCGGCCCTGCGCGGCCGACGTTGCCGGGCATCGAACATCGCGTCGGGGACGTAGCCCCGACCTGCGAAAAGCGTCGGGGACGTAGCCCCGACCTACGAGCCGCCGCACGCTTCCGTAGGTCGGCCCTACGTGGCCGACGTTGTTGCTTTCGTGAAGATCGCTTCCGCCACCTCGACGCCAACCCGCTATCCTGCGCCACTGATCTCCCGATGCCCTGAGCCACAGTGGTTTTTCTCCTCGTTCAACAAGACCTGCGCCAGCGCTTCACCGGCAACGTGCTCGGGGCGGCGTGGGCGGTGCTTGCGCCGCTCCTGCAGCTGTTGGTGTTCGCGGTGGTGTTCGCGGGGATCTTCAAGGCGCGGGTGCCGGGGCTGGATGAGCGTGGCTATGTCGCCTTTCTTGCGCTCGGGATGTGGCCCTGGTTCGCCTTCTCCGAGGCCGTTGCGCGCGGCGCGTCCGCGCTGACCGACGGGGCAGGGCTGCTGGCGAAAGTGGCGATCTCGACCTGGGACATGGTCGCCGCACGGGTCATCGCCGCCTTCATCATCCACGGCATCGGGTTCATCGTCGTGGTGCTGCTGCTGGCGCTCTGGCTCGACCTCATCTCGCTGGTCTGGCTGCCGGCCACGCTCATCGCCTGGGTCGGGCTGGCCGCGCTGGCGCTGGCGCTGGCGCAGATATTCGCCATCTGCAACGTGTTTGCGCGCGATACCCAGCAGATCCTCACCTACCTGCTCACCGCGTGGATGTTCCTGACGCCGATCCTCTACGCCCACAGCCTGCTGCCGCCGGCGTTCAGCGGCTGGATGAAGGTCAATCCGATGACCGGCCTGATCGCCGGGGTGCGCGATCCGCTGCTCTGGCGCGACGCTTCGACCGTCTTCCCCTGGACCTCGCTGCTGGTCGCCGGGGTCGCGCTGCTGCTGGCCTGGGGCATGCACCGGCGCTTCCGGCCGCACGTGAGGGAGTTCCTGTGAGCGACGTGCTGCTGCGCGCCGAGCGCCTCGGCAAGGCCTATCCGCGCAGCGGTGATGCGCGCACGCGGCTGGCCGCGTTCGGGCGCATCCTGCTGGGCCGGCGCTTTCCGCAGTGGGACGTGCTGCACGACATCAGCTTCACCGTGGGTCGCGGCGAATCGCTGGGCATCATCGGCGAGAACGGCGCAGGCAAATCGACCCTGCTCAAGCTGATTTCCGGCGTGCTTCTGCCCAGTGCCGGAACGGTCGAGCGCAGCGGCACCATGGGCGCGCTGCTGGAGCTGGGCGCGGGCTTCGATCTGGAGCGCACCGGCCGCGAGAACGTTTCCATCGCGGCCGGCTTCCTCGGCTGGAACGCCGCCCAGGTGCGCGAACGCTTCGAGGAAATCGTGGCCTTCGCCGATATCGGCCGCTACCTCGACGAGCCGGTGAAGCACTATTCCTCCGGCATGGTCGTGCGCCTGGGTTTCGCGGTGATCGCGGCGGTGCGGCCGGATCTCCTCGTGACCGATGAAGTACTCGCGGTGGGCGACGAATCCTTCCAGAAGAAGTGCATCCGCTGGATCGAGGATTACCTTGATGGCGGCGGCACCCTGCTGCTGGTGTCGCACTCGATGTACCACGTCCAGAAGCTGTGCCGGCAGGCGCTGTGGCTCAACCAGGGGCGGGTGGAAGCCTACGGCGACGTATTCGACGTGACCCAGGATTACCTCGCCTTCCACGACCGCAAGCAGGCCCTGGAGCACGGGCCGGCGCTGGAGCTGGGCTATGCCGGCGATGCCTATCGCGTGGTGCGCGTGGCGGTGCAGGGCAGCGAGGACGAAACCGCGCGGTTGCTTGCGGAAGGCAGCGATCTGGAGATCGAGGCCGATCTGTATTCTCCCGACGGGCGCGTGCCGGTGCTCGCCGCCGGATTCGTGCGTGCCGATGGCGCGGGGCTGTTCACCACCAGCAGCGAGCTGGACCGGGCCGTGCCCACGCAGATCAGCGCCACGCACTGGCGCTATCGCCTGCGCTTCACCCGCCTGGCGCTCTTGCCGGCCAGCTACATCCTGCGGCTGCACGCGATGGACCCGGAAGGGCTGCGGCTGTTCGATACCGTGGAGCGGGCGGTCACCATCCGCGGTTCCACGCGCTTCCTCGGCAATTTCCGCATGGAGCGGCACTGGGAATGAACGTCACGGTGATCGTGCCGGTCTATCAGGCGCCCGATGACCTGGCGCGGTGCCTCGCCGCGCTGGAACGCACCCTGCCGGACAGTGCACGCGTGCTGCTGGCCGACGACGCCTCGCCCGATCCCGCCGTGCCGGCGCTGCTGGAACGCTTCGCCGCGCACGCGCGCCTGTCCGTGCGCGTCGCGCGACGCGAGGCGAACCTGGGCTTCGTCGGCAACGTCAACCTCGCCTTCGCGCAAAGCGCGCCGGACGATGTGATCCTGCTCAATTCCGATACGGTGCCCGCGCCGGGCTGGTACGAGGCGATGCTGGCCTGCGCCGCCTCCGATGCGCGCATCGGCACCATCACGCCCTGGTCCAACAACGCCGAAATCTGTTCGTTTCCCGACCTGTGCCGCGCCGCGCCCGTGCCGGACGCCGCCGAGGCCGCGCGCATCGCGCAGGCCGCGCACCGAGCGGGGCCGCGTGCCTATCCCGAGCTTCCGACCGGCGTGGGTTTTTGCATGTACGTGCGCCGCGCGATGCTCGATGCCATCGGCGATTTCGACGAGGCCACCTTCGGGCGCGGCTACGGCGAGGAGAACGATCTGTGCCGCCGTGCCGCCGGCCACGGCTGGCGCAACGTGCTGTGCGATGACGCCTACGTCGCGCATCGCGGCGGGGCCTCGTTCGGACCCACCGGGCATCAGCCGGGCGGCGAAAACCTGGCGCGGCTGGCGGCGCGCTATCCGCATTACAATACGCAGGTCGCGCAGTTCATCCTGGATGATCCGCTCGCCCCGCTGCGCGAACGGATTGCGGCCGCACTCGATGCGGCCTCGCCGCCGCCGGCGGGCGGGGAGGGCAGTCGCCAGGGAAGCCTGTTTCCCTCGCCCTGAACCCGCCGCAATGGCTCGCGTCGCCCGCGGGCTTCGCCACCCGTTTTCACCCGCCGCCCGGTGCCTGGCATCGCGGCCTGCTCTTCACTGATCCGCCTTTCACAGCCCCGCTCCGAGTACCCCATGGCCTCCACCCGTCCTCCCGTCGCCACCGACGATTCCTCCACGCTGTACGCCGCGGTCGAAGGCCGCATCGCTTCCCTGGGCACCGATGAAGCGGTGTTTTTCGAAACCGCCACCGGCCGCAGCCAGGTGATGACGCGCGATGTCGCGCACGCCTTCGGCCTGTGCCAGCCGTTCCTGACGCTCGATGATCACGTCGCGCGCATCATCGAGTCGCTGCCGTCGCTCAAGGGCCAGGCTGCCGCCGTGCGCAAGGTGCTCGACATGTTCGTCGCCAACGGCCTGATGCGCAGCGACGTCGAGTTTGCCGCCGGGTTCGCCGCGACGGCGGGCCGCGCGCAGGCACCCGTGTCCGGGCTGTACCTGCTGTGCGCCTCGCCGGCGGCCGATGCGCTCGATCGCGCGCTCGACGGCCTGCGCGCCCATGCCGCGCAGTTCGGCCTTGCCTGCCCGGTGTACGTGATCGACGCCCAGACCCGGGCCGAGGACGTGCCGGCGCGCGCCGCGCGCATCGCCGACTTCGCGCGCACCACCGGGGCCGCGGTGCGCTACGTCACCCGCCAGTCCGCCGATGCCATGGTTCGCGCACTGGTCGAGCACCTTCCGGAACACGCCGCCGCGCTGGCCGATCTGCTGCCGCCCAAGGCGCAGGGCATCGGTGCCGCGCGCAATCTGGCGGCGCTGCTGGCGGCGGGCACGCGCCACCTGGTGCTCGATGCCGACATGCTGCTGCCGCTGGGACGTCATCCGGAGTTCGCCGAGGGCCTGTATGCCGACACCCGCGCCTATGCCTTGCGCAGTTTCGCCACCGGCCCCGACGCCGTCGCCGCGGGAATCGCGCCGCCGTCCGATCCGCTCGCCGCGCACCTGGCGGCCTGCGGCCTGAGCCTGGGCGAAGCGCTTGCGCGCCATCCCGAGGCCACGATCACCCGGGAAAGCCTGCACGGCGTGATTGCTTCGCGCGCACCCTGGCTGGAGCCGAACCGTCGCGTCGCCTTCACCGCCGTCGGGCGCGCGGGGCGCGCCGCCTTGCCCGATCCCACCCTGCCGTTCCAGCTCGGCCCGGTGGAGCGCGCCGGGCTGACCGCCACGCGCGAGAGCTATCTGGAAAATTACCGTACTCCCGCACTCTGGGCCGGGCTCAGCCGCTTCGGTGCGGGCATGGGCGAGCGCCTCGTGCCGCTGGCCTTCGACGGCGGCGCGCTGATTCCCTGCACGCTGCCCGACGGACAGCGGGTGACGGAGCTGCAGGTCGAACTGCTGCGCCTGGCGCAGCCCGACAGCGTGGATTTCGATTTCCCCGAGGCGCTGGAACAGGGCCATCCGGGCGCGGGTGCCGACGACGCCGTGGGCCGGCCCGACGCCGCCAAGTGCTTCGCCGGCCTGGCCGCGCACGTGGGCCAGGATCTTTACGGCAGCGATGCCGTCGCGCGGCTGGGTGTGCTGGCCGCTCGCCTCGACGACATGGCGGCCGCGCCCGACGCGCGGGTGGTGAGCTATCTCGCGGAGTTCCTCGCCTGGCACCGCTCGACGGTGATCGAACGGATGCAGCAGATGACCGCGTCCGAGCCGTCGCCGCCGGTCTACTGGGTGGCCGATCTGCGCGCCGCGGTCGAAGCGCAGGGCAAGGCGCTCATCGGCGGCGGCGCACCGCGCCTGGCCGGCTGGCCGGCGACGCTGGATGCCGCCGGCTGCGCCGCGCGTTTCCGCCAGGATGCGCGGCTTCTGGCGGACGGATTGCGCGCCTGGCCGGCCGCGTTCGAGTTCGCCCGCGCCCACGCCGCGCGCTGGCGCGACGCGGCCACGGCCTGACCGAACGCGGACGATGCCGGCACCGCCGCTGCCCGTGCCGCAGCTCACCGCCGTCGTGGTCAGCCACGACAGCGGCGCGTTCCTGCACGCCTGCGTCGCCGACCTGCTCGCGCAGGACGTGGCGATGCAGGTGGTCGTGGTGGACAACGGCTCGCGCGACGGCGCGCCCGATGCGCTGCCTTCCGATCCGCGCCTGGCGCTTGTCCGCAATCCCGACAACCCGGGATTTGCGACGGCCTGCAATCAGGGTGCCGCGCAAGCGCGTGCCGCGAGCCTGCTGTTCGTGAATCCCGACTGCCGCCTGCCGCCCGATGCCGCATCGCGCCTGCTCGCCCATCTGGCGGCGGCACCCGAGCTGGGCATCCTCGGCGCGCGGCTGCTGAATCCCGACGGCAGCGACCAGGCGGCGGCGCAGCGCCGCACGCCGCTGCCGGGGCGCGCGATCGCGCAGGCGCTGGGGCGCTGCCCGACACCGCAGCCGCGCGCGGCCAGCGGCGCGCTGCTCGATGTGGAAGCCACGTCCGGCGCGCTGATGCTGATGCCGCGCGATGTATTCGAGTCGCTCGGCGGATTCGATACCGGCTACGTCCTGCACTGCGAAGATCTCGATCTGTGCCGGCGCGCGCTGTTGGCCGGGTGGCGCATCGCCATCGCGACCGACGTGGAAATCATCCACGCCAAGGGCACATCGAGCCGGCGTCGTCCGGTGTGGGTCGAATGGCAGAAACACCGGGGCATGTGGCGCTACTTCCACCGCTTCGATGCCGCAACCAGCCCGTGGTGGCTGCGCGCACTCGTGCGCCTGGGCATTGCCGCGCATTTCCCGCTGGCTGCGGCGCGCGCCTGCTGGCGCGTGCTGGCGCACAGTCGGTCCGGCTAGACCGACAGGGCGGAACCCGCGCAGCGGATTCCGCCGTTTCGGCCTTGCCGCACCCCGGCGGAAACGCCTTCGGCGGTTCCACCCTGCGAGAGCGGCGCTACGTTTTATCGTAGGTCGGGGCTACGTCCCCGACGGAAAGCACCATCACCCCGATCACCCGCGTCGGCCGCGTAGCCAACGTCGGCCGCGTAGGGCCGACCTACGACGGCGCAACGCTTTGTCGCAGGTCGGGGCTACGTCCCCGACGCAATGTTTCCGCACACCACAGCGCCAGCGTCGGCCGCGTAGGGCCGACCTACGACGGCGCCACGCTTTATCGCAGGTCGGGGCTACGTCCCCGACGCAATGCTTCCGCACACCACAACGCCCACGTCGGCCGCGTAGGGCCGACCTACGACGGCGCAACGCTTTATCGCAGGTCGGGGCTACGTCCCCGACGCGATGTTTTCGCACACCACAGCGCCAGCGTCGGCCGCGTAGGGCCGACCTACGACGGCGCAACGCTTTGTCGCAGGTCGGGGCTACGTCCCCGACGCGATGTTTTCGCACACCACAACGCCAACGTCGGCTGCGTAGGGCCGACCTGCGGGCAGGCAGGGCGGAACCCGCGCAGCGGATTCCGCCGTTTCGACCTTGCCGCACCCCGGCGGAAACGTCTTCGGCGGTTCGCGGCAAACGTACGGCCGGATCGCGGTCAGCGTTCCAGGAACTTGAGCTTGTCCGGCTTGCCGTCCCATTCGGTGGCATCCGCGGGCGGCTCTTCGCGCACGCTGAGCACGGGCCAGACGCGCGAAAGCTCGGCGTTGAGCGGGATGAAGTGCTCCTGGCCCTGCGGCACGTCGTCTTCCGGGAAGATCGCCTCGGCCGGGCACTCGGGCTCGCACAGGGTGCAGTCGATGCACTCGTCCGGGTCGATCACCAGGAAGTTTGGTCCTGCGTGGAAGCAGTCGACCGGGCAAACCTCAACGCAGTCGGTGTATCTGCACCGGATGCAATTCTCGGTAACGACGAAGGCCATCGGAGGAATCTGGATAGAGAAGTGGCGCTCCCTACGAGGTTCGAACTCGTGTTCCCGCCTTGAGAGGGCGGTGTCCTGGGCCACTAGACGAAGGGAGCGCGTTGAGCTTGGTTCAGCCGAACGCGTATTATAGGCGGCTCGGATTCTTCAGGCAATCCGAAACGCCCCCTTTCTTGCGACGAGCTCGTGCCCCCGAATCCCCCCATCCTGCGCGTCATCCCGCGCGAACTTCACCCCATTTCCCGCAAGAACATCAGTTCGGGCGCGCTGCGGGTGCTGTATCGGCTCAACGAGGCGGGCTTCGAGGCGTATCTGGTAGGCGGCGCGGTGCGCGACCTGCTGCTCGGGTGCCAGCCCAAGGATTTCGACGTCGCCACCAGCGCCACGCCCGAACAGGTCAAGCAGCTCTTCCGCAACTGCCGCCTGATCGGGCGGCGCTTCCGCCTGGCGCACATCGTCTTCGGCCCCGAGATCATCGAAGTGGCGACGTTTCGCGCCGGTGACGATGACGGTTCGGGCGATCGGGAGATGGAGAACGGCCGCCTGGTGCGCGACAACGTCTACGGCACCCTCGAAGAGGACGCCGTGCGCCGCGACTTCACCGCCAACGCGCTCTATTACGCGGTGTCCGATTTCTCGGTGCGCGATTACGTCGGCGGCTTTGACGACGTCGCCGCGCGCGTGCTGCGCCTGATCGGAGATCCCGAGTCGCGCTATCGCGAAGACCCGGTGCGCATGCTGCGCGCGGTGCGGCTTGCGGCCAAGCTCGGGTTCACCATCGAGGCCGCCAGCGCCGAGCCGATCGCGCCCCTGGCGCCGCTGCTGGCGGACGCCTCGAACGCGCGCCTGTTCGACGAATCGCTCAAGCTGTTCCTTACCGGCCACAGCGAGCGCGTGTTCGAACTGCTGGAACGGTACGGCCTGCTGCCGCACCTGCTGCCCGATACCGCCGCCGCGCTGGCGCTGGATACCAGCGGCCTGTGCCGCGAGATGCTGGTGATGGCGCTGCGCAACTGCGATGCGCGCATCGCAGAGGAAAAGTCGGTGACGCCGGCTTTCCTGTTCGCCGCGTTGCTTTGGCCCGCGTATGCGCAGGACCTGCAGCTCCTGCTGGCGCAGGGTTTCGACCTGGCCGTAGCCGAGCAGCGCGCGGCGGATCGCGTCACCCTGCGGCAGGCCGACCGCATCGCCATCCCGCGCCGCTTCAGCACGCCGATGCACGAAATCTGGTGGCTGCAGTCGCGCTTCCCGCAGCGCCAGCGCAAGCGCGTGTTCCGCCTGCTGGCGCACCCGCGCTTCCGCGCCGCCTTCGACTTCCTGGAACTGCGCGCCGCCGTCGTACCGGAACTGCGCGAGGAAGCCGGCTGGTGGGCCAAGGCCCAGGCCATGCCCTCGGACACGCTCTCCGCACAGCTTCCCGGCAAGAGCGCCGCCGCGCCGCGCCCGCGCGCCGGTGCGGAGTCGCCGCCGGCCGAAGGTGAAGCCAAACCCCGCACCGCGCGCCGCCGCCGGCGTCCGCGCAAGGCCGCCGAGTGATGGACGCGCGGCAGGCCTTCATCGGCCTGGGAAGCAACCTGGATGACCCCGTGGCGCAGCTGGATCGCGCGCTCGCCGCGCTCGATGCCGGCGCAGGCATTCGCGTCGCGGACGTGTCCTCGTTCTACCGTACCGAACCCTGGGGGGACACCGCGCAGCCGGCCTTCGTCAACGCCGTCGCGCGCCTGGAAACCTCGCTTTCACCCGAGGCGCTGCTGGACGCACTGGTATCCATCGAAACCGCCGCCGGGCGCAGCCGCGCACGGCGCTGGGGACCGCGCACGCTCGACCTCGATCTGCTGGTCTTCGATGATCTCCGCAGCGATGATCCCGGACTCACGCTGCCGCACCCGCGCCTGCACGAGCGCGCCTTCGTGCTGGTGCCGCTGGCCGAGCTTGCGCCGACGCTGGAGATTCCCGGGCGCGGCCCGGTGCGCGAACTGCTTGCCGGCATCGGCGATGCCGGCGTCGAGCGCCTGATCCGGCAACCCGGAATACTGGAGAAATGAGGCATGAGCACGACTGAAGCCCGCACCGCCCCCGTCTCGGTGCCGCAGCTGCGGAAAATGAAGTCCGAGGGCCAGCGCATCACCATGCTGACCTGCTACGACGCCACTTTCGCCCTGGCGATGGATCGTGCCGGCGTCGATACCGTGCTGGTGGGCGATTCGCTCGGCATGGTGGTGCAGGGCCGCGACAGCACCCTGCCGGTCACGGTAGACCACATCGTCTACCACAGCGCCGCCGTGGCGCGCGGGCTGACGCGCGCGCTGCTCGTCGCCGACATGCCTTTCCTCAGCTACGCCACGCCCGAGCGTGCGCTCGATACCGCGCACCGGCTGATGGGCGAGGGTGGGGCGGCGATGGTGAAGCTCGAAGGTGCCGGACCCATGCTCGAATCGATCCGCGTGCTGGCCGAGCGCGACGTGCCGGTCTGCGCGCACCTGGGCCTGACGCCGCAGTCGGTGATGAAGCTGGGCGGCTTCCGCGTGCAGGGTCGTGAAGAAGCCGCCGCGCGGCGGCTGCGCGCCGATGCGCTGGCCGTGCAGGAGGCCGGCGCGGCGATGCTCGTGCTCGAATGCGTGCCGCGCGCGCTGGCGGCCGAGGTCACCCGTTCGCTCGACATTCCCGTGATCGGCATCGGTGCCGGCGTCGGTTGCGATGGCCAGGTGCTGGTGATGCACGACCTCCTGGGCCTGCGCGGCCAGCATCGCACCCCGCGCTTCGTCAAGGATTTCCTCGCCGGCACCGACAGCATCGAAGGCGCGTTCTCCGCCTACCTCCAGGCCGTGCGCGAAGGCCGCTTCCCGGCGGAGGAACACGGTTTCGACTGAGATCAAGGGTTCCCCGACGCCATGCAGACCATCGAATACGTCCGCGCGCTGCGCGAAACCATCGCCTCCTGGCGGCAGGCCGGCCAGCGCATCGCCTTCGTGCCGACCATGGGCAACCTGCACGCCGGCCACCACTCGCTGATCGCGCTGGCGCGCCAGCAGGCGGATCGCGTGGTCGCCAGCGTTTTCGTCAATCCCACCCAGTTCGGCCCCAACGAGGACTTCGCGCGCTACCCGCGCACCCCGCGCGAGGACGAAGCCGGGCTTGATGAGGCGGGCTGCGACCTGCTGTTCCGTCCGACGGTGGAGGAAATGTATCCCTTCGGTACCGAGCGCTGCGTGGCGGTGCGCGTGCCCGGCCTCACCGATGAGCTCGATGGTGCCGCACGCCCCGGACACTTCGACGGCGTGGCCACCGTGGTCCTGCGCCTGTTCAACATGGTGCAGCCCGACCTCGCCGTGTTCGGGCTCAAGGATTTCCAGCAGCTGCGCGTGATCGAGTACCTGGTGCGCGACCTCGCGCTGCCGATCGCGATCGTCCCCGCGCCGATCGCGCGCGACCCCGACGGCCTGGCGCTCAGCTCCCGCAACCGCTACCTCAGCGTTGACGAGCGCGCCCGCGCGCCGGCGATCCATCGCACCCTGCTCGCAATGCGCGACGCCTGGCGCGCCGGCGCGTCGTTCGAGCGCATCGAAGCCGACGCCTTGCGGCACCTTGGCGATCAGGGCTTCGCACCCGACTACGCGCAAATCCGCCGCAGCAGCGATCTTGCCCCGCCCACCGGAGCCGGCGACGAGGCCCTCGTCGCCCTCCTCGCCGCCCGCCTCGGCAGCACGCGCCTGATCGACAACCTCCCGTTCACCTGATCGGCGGCTGGTGTTGCGCCGTGGCCGACGTTGCGCCGCCCCCGCAGGTTGGCCCTACGCGGCTGACGTTGGCGCTGTGGTGTGCGAAAACATCGCGTCGGGGACATAGCCTCGGCCCACGACAAAGCGCAGCGTTGCCGTAGGTCGGCCCTACGCGGCCGACGTTGGCGCTGTGGTGTGCGAAAACATCGCGTCGGGGACATAGCCCCGGCCCACGACAAAGCGCAGCGTTGCCGTAGGTCGGCCCTACGCGGCCGACGTTGCGTTGCGCTGGCGGGGGTGTTGCGTCGGGGACGTAGCCCCGACCTACGACAAAGCGTTGCGCCGCCCCAGTTGCGTCGGGGACGTAGCCCCGACCTACGGCAAAGCGTTGCGCCGCCCCAGTTGGCGCTGTGGTGTGCGAAAACATTCCGTCGGGGACGTTGCGCTGCGCCGGCGAACGGCCCTGGGAACGCCGCGCAACAGGCGGTGTAGCTTTTGCGCAAAGGCTGTGGTAGATTGGCCACGCCTTCCGGAACTGCTGCTGCGAATCGCGCACCTCCCGAAGGTAAATGCAGGGCGCATTTTTGGGTAATCGTCACTCCGTTATAACCCCGCCGGGAACTTCCGGCGGGGTTTTTTTTGCCCGCAATTCCTGATGAAATCGTTTTCAATCAACAAGATACATTTGTCCGGCCAGAATCGAGGCGCGCCCCGCTGCCGCCCTTTGCTAGCATCGGGAGCTTCCGCCATTCCCTGCATGTTGCATTTCCGCAACACCGGAGCCGACACGATGCCACCGCTGGTCCGATCCCATCGCCGCCTGCGCCCGTCCGCAGGCGAGGCCTGACCCGTGCGCTCGGTTGATTGGCTGGCGCGGCTGGCACCGCACGCGGCGCGCAACCTGGGGTGCCGCCTCCCCGAACTGATCGCGGACGAGCCGGACCGCTTCGCCGCCACCACCCTGCGCGTCGGCCCGCTTCTGGCCTGCTTCGCGCGGCAGCGCATCGATGCGCCCGCTGCCGCGGTGCTGCTGGAGGTCGCCCGCGAACGCGGCGTCGCCGAGGCCATCGCCGCGCTGTTCGAAGGCGAGCCGGTGAATCGCTCGGAAAACCGCCCCGCGCTGCACACCGCCCTGCGCTCCGATCTGGCCTCCAGCGCTGTCGCGCGCGCCGCTCATGCGCAGGCGCGCGAAGCGCGTGCGCGCATGGCGCAGCAGGTCGATGCGCTGCGCGCCTCGGAAGTCACCGACATCGTCAACGTCGGCATCGGCGGCTCGGATCTCGGGCCGCGCCTGGTAGTGGAAGCCCTGCGCGAACTCGACCCGGGCCGCTTCCGCGTGCATTTCCTCAGCACCGTCGACGGCCACGCGGCCAGCCACCTGCTGCGCCAGCTCGATCCCGCGCACACCGCCGCCGTGCTGGTGTCGAAAAGCTTTTCCACCCGGGAGACCCTGCTCAACGCGCAGGTGCTGCGCGGGTGGATGGGCGCGGACGACCGCTTCCACGCCGTCACCGCCAACGTCGATCGCGCGCGCTCGCTCGGCATCGCCGCCGAGCGCATCCTGCCGATGTGGGACTGGGTGGGCGGGCGCTATTCGCTGTGGTCGGCGGTCGGGTTTTCCGTCGCCGCGGCGCTGGGCATGGAGGTGTTCGAGCGCCTGCTCGCCGGTGCCGCGCAGATGGACGAGCACGTCCGCCGCGCGCCGCTGGAAGCCAACCTCGCCGTCCGCCACGCGCTGGTCGCGGTCTGGAACCGCAACGCGCTCGGCTACGACACCCACGCCGTGCTGCCCTACGACGCGCGCCTCGCCCGCCTTCCGGCCTATCTCCAGCAGCTCGTCATGGAGAGCCTGGGCAAATCCGCCACGCAGGCGGGCGCGCCCGTGCCCTGCGCCACCGGACCGGTGATCTGGGGCGGCGCGGGCACCGACGTGCAGCACTCCTTCTTCCAGTCGCTGCACCAGGGCACCGACACCGTGCCGATGGATTTCATCGGCATCGCGCGCGCCGACCACGGCAGCCCGGTGCAGCATCGGGCCCTGCTCGCCAACCTGCTCGCCCAGGCCGAAGCCTTCGCGAACGGCGCGCCGGGTGCCGATCCGCAGCGCGCCTATCCCGGCAGCCGCCCCTCGACCATGATCCTGCTCGACGCGCTCACGCCCGAATCCCTCGGCGCGCTCGTCGCCCTGTACGAACACAGCGTCTACGTGCAGGCCACGATCTGGGGCATCAATCCCTTCGACCAGTGGGGCGTGGAGCTCGGCAAGCGCCTGGCCGCGGACCTCGACACCGCCATCGACAGCCCCGAGGCCGCCACCGACCCCATCACCCGCGCCCTCATCGAAGAGCTGCGCCGGCGCGCTCGGCCCGAGTAAGGCGGAGCACGCCGCCCTGCGGGGCGGCACAGCGCTTTGTCGTAGGTCGGGGCTACGTCCCCGACGCAATGCCTCGCCAGGCGCAATGTCGGCCACGTAGGGCCGACCTACGGAAACATGCGGCGGCTCGTAGGTCGGGGCTACGTCCCCGACGCAATGCCTCGCCAGGCGCAATGTCGGCCACGTAGGGCCGACCTACGGAAACATGCGGCGACTCGTAGGTCGGGGCTACGTCCCCGACGCGATGTTTTCGCACACCACAACGCCACCGTCGGCCACGTAGGGCCGACCTACGGGGCGGTGCAACGCTTTGTCGTAGGTCGGGGCTACGCCCCCGACGCAACACCTCTCCAGCGCAATGCCACGTCGGCCACGTAGGGCCGACCTACGGAAACATGCGGCGGCTCGTAGGTCGGGGCTACGTCCCCGACGCAATCCCTTGCGCCCCACTCCCGAAGTGTGTCTAATTGTGTCCGCTGCGGCTGGGGGGCCGCGCCACCTGCTTGTTCGTCCGGGTCCATCGCGTGACACAAAACACCATCCCGCTGCGTACTACCTGCAGGCCCGAAGCTGCCACAACGCTCCGGGCTGGAAAGTTCCCCGTGCGCAGCAAGTACTTGCACCGCGTCAAGCGTGTGTTAAGCTCGCTTCGCTTGCGGGAGCCTTGCCTCCTCGGCTTCGACCGAACAATCAATACATAAGGGTGTTGAACATGAAGATTTCCACCAGGACCCTCCTGGCCGCAGCCCTCCTTGTCGCCCTGCCGACAAGCGGCGCGATGGCCTGCACCATCTCCAACTGGAACGGCACCAATACGGCGGCCGCAGCCAACACCGGCGGCCCCGCCGAGGGCATCGCCCGCTACAGCGGCGTCTGCGGCCTTGCGGTCGACAGCGGCAAGTACGTGGTCGACAACACCCCGGGCACCGAGGGCACCTACCGCGCCCGCTTCTACGTGCTCACCAAGGCCACCGGCACCGTCACCATCTTCAAGGCCAGCGCCAGCGACAACGGCGGCGGCGCTTCGGTGATCGAAGTCGACTACACCGGCTCGGCCTTCAACTTCCGCTCCAACGGCGCGGCCGTCGGTTCGGGCGTGGCCGGCATCCAGGCCAACAAGTGGTACTCCATCGAAATGCTCTACGTCTCGGGCGGCAACTTCACCGCATCCGTATGGGGCGCGGGCGGCACGGCGGAAGTCGGCAACGTCTCCGGCGCGGCCGGCACCGGCACGGTCGGTTCCGCCGTCCTGGGTGCCGTGGCGGGCAGCACCGGCGCGGCCAGCCTGGGCTTCGACGCGTTCGAATCCACCCGCTCGGAAACGACGGCGATCGGGCGTCTGTGTCGGGGTGATGCGACAGGCGACGGGAATCTCAATATTTTTGATCGCGTCTCCATGACTAACGAAACTGTCTACGGAACGCTCGCCGCTGGTCAGCCGGACTGTACTGAGGACGGCGTGATAAATATTTTTGATCGCGTATGTCTCCAAAATCGCACTTTGAACCTTGATACCTGCCCCTGATACGGAGAACGTCATGAAAGCATTTGTTCTTTTCGGAATCTGTCTGACGTTCGCTTCGTTTGCAAGCAACGCTGACGAGCTTCTGGTTACGTCCGGCGCAGCGAAGGCAAAGGTTGGACACACCTACGCGATTGACTTTATGTCCTCCGGTGAGGCCGTGGCGCTTCAGTTCAACATCAAAATTCCCAAGGGCGTTAGAGACTCGCAGATCGACTTGAGTGCTTGCGTCGCCGATCTTCCGAAGTCCCATGCTGGACAGTGCAAGGTCGCCAAGGGTCACATCGTTGGCCTCGTCTACAGCGACACTAATGAGGCGTTGCCGGCTGGCCTCGTGTCAGTAGGCAGAATCTCGATGAACGCTAGTTTGGTGAAGAATCAGCAAAAACTTCAATTTACTGAGTTCTTGGTATCCAACAGCAAGGCGCAACCGGTCGAGTCGACCGTCACCGTTGCAGATTGAAACAGGGCTCGTCAAGGGCCGCATAAAAACGGAGATGAAAATGAGAGTAGCAGGAGTGATGACAAAGGCTGTGTTGCCAATTGCGATTGGCGCACTTTTCTGTGGAAGTGCGCTCGCCGCGACCATTACGGTCGGCTCGGGAACTGCTCCCGTTGGTGGCGGTGCCACGACGCCAGCAGAACTTGCAATCGGGTATACCGCAGACGCTGATACTGTCGGGTTTTCGTGTGATATTCCGACTCCAGCTGGTACTACGCTCGCAGCGGTGGCTCCGGTGGCGGCCGCCGGTTTGACGGTTGATTGCGTGATTACCGGAGCAGGCAATCTCCACATGGAAGTTCTGGAGAATGCCCTCAACATTGTTCCGACAACCGCGAGTTTCTGTAATGCGACATACACCGTAGGTGCGGCTGCGGTGGCGGGTGATGTGTTTACGCTCACCCCGACGTGTTTGTTCAGCGACAATACGGCGAATCCGTCAGCAGGACCGCATACTCTCAACGATGGGACCATCACCGTCACCGCCGGCCCGCCGCCCGATGTGGTCGTGACCTTCACCCCGGCTTCCGGTGGCACGGTGACCTTCCCCGGCGGCATGCCGGCTGACGTTGTCACCCAGTCCATCGCGATCGGCAACACCGGCACCATCGGCTCCGGTACGGTCAGCGGCTGCGTGCTCGGCGGTGCCGATGCCGGCTCGTTCGCCATCACCGGCGGCAACCCGTCCACGGTTCCTCCGGCGACCTCGCTCGATCTGAGCGCCACGCTGGGTGCTGCGGCTCTCAACGCCACCCTGACCTGCGATGTGACGGATTCGGGCGGTGCCTCGACGGCCACCTGGACCCTGACCGCTCCGGCGGGCACGGTGCTGGCGGCCCCGACCCTGGCTGCGAACCCGGCCAGCGGCACGGCGATCACGCTGCCGAACAGCTACGGCACCCCCGTCAGCTCCAACATCGTGATCACCCCGACGGGTGGTGACGCCGGTGGTCCTGACGCCTCCGTGGCCTGCACCGCGACGGCGGGCTTCACCGTCACCGCGGCTACCCTGACGTTCACCCCGCCGGGTGGCGCTGCGCAGAACGCCGTCGTGGGCTGCACCCCGGGTGCGGCTGCCGTCTCCGGCACCGTCAGCTGTGGCGGTACGGATCAGGCCGGCGTCATCAACTGGTCCTGGCCGGTCACCTGCCCGGCGGCCCAGACCGCGCCGCCGCCGCCGACCTTCGTGCCGGCCAGCTCGCTGTGGTCCAAGCTTGCCCTGTTCGGTGTGTTCGCCGCGCTCGGCATGCTGATCCTCGGCCTGCGTCGCAATCACTGATCGGTAACGATCAAACGCTGAACCGGAAAGGGCGCCCTCGGGCGCCCTTTCTGCGTCTGGTCACCGCCAAAAGCCACCCGCCCCGCAGGCGCAACGCTCCGGGCAGGTGTTCGATGCCCCGCAACATCGGCCACGTAGGGCCGACCTACGGAAGCGATGCGCCACGCGCGGCGGCGCGCACGGCAACGGCTCGTAGGTCGGGGCTACGCCCCCGACGCGGTGTTCGATGCCCCGCAACGTCGGCCACGTAGGGCCGACCTACGGAAGCGATGAGCCACGCGCAACGGCTCGCACGGCAACGGC